>Ga0114974_10000040_pt1 | contig 99177 bp, 87 predicted proteins | sample S_130206_EF_Meta_FD_87318 | JGI IMG/M metagenome (GOLD analysis project Ga0114974, IMG submission 87318) | Freshwater microbial communities from Lake Simoncouche, Canada to study carbon cycling - S_130206_EF_MetaG | ecosystem: Environmental > Aquatic > Freshwater > Lake | place: Lake...
CTATGATCGTACCTTTGTGGCTGGCAGTTTTTCGGCGGCGTTGCGGAGGCGTGCCCGATTTTATCTCTCGTTAGCCGCGACGTGGCTGCTGCTCGCTTGGCTGATGCTGGGGAATAATCAACGAGATGGGATCGTCGGTTTCGGGCTTGGGGTGAGTGGGTGGGACTATCTGCTTACGCAATGCCGGGCCCTCGTGATTTACCTGCGTTTATCACTATGGCCACATCCGCTGGTGTTGGATTATGGCACGGATATTGTGCACAGCTGGCGCGAAGTATGGTGGCAGGGTTTGGTGGTCCTGACCTTACTGCTTGGGACCTTGGTGGCGCTTTGGCGGCGCCCTATTTTAGGTTTTTTAGGCGCGTGGTTTTTTGTGATTTTAGCGCCGAGCTCGAGTTTTATCCCGCTGACTACACAGCCGATGGCAGAACATCGCATGTATTTACCGTTAGTAACTGTCCTCGTGTTGCTCATGGTAATTGGACTGCACTGGCTGAGTCGTGGGCGTTTTCTGGTCGTGCTGTTCATCGCACTCACCCTCGGCGTGACCACTGATTTCCGGAATCAGCTCTATGGCGACGAGGAACGGCTCTGGCGCGATTTGCTAATTAAGCAGCCCGACAACGCCCGTGCTTACGCTAGTTTGGCGCATTACTTAGTCGGTCAGCAACGTTGGGTGGAGGCGGCTGGCTACTACGAGCAAGGGTTGCGGTTGCGGCCAGATTACGCTGATGCGCAAAGTGATTATGCTAATGTATTGCTTCGTTTGGGGCGTAGAGAAGCAGCGATTATTCACTATCAAGAGGCGCGGCGTTTGAAGCCAGCGGATGAAACGATTCAGTTCAACCTAGGTCTTGCTTTAGTGCAAAGTGCGCGACCGAGTGAGGCGCGGGATGTTTTTAAAAAAATCCTGACGCACGATTCGGGTCGTATGAGTGCCGCGTTGTATTATCAATTAGGTAATGTGCTCCTCGATCTCGATCAAGGAGCGGAGTCAGCGGTGGCTTATCGGCAGGCTTTAGAGCGCGCCCCTCATTATCCTGAGGCGCACCATAATCTCGCTTTGGCCTTAGTGCGGCTAGGTCGTCCCGCTGAAGCTATCCCGCATTATGAGGTGGCCTTGCGCCAGCTACCAAATTCAGCCCAAGCTCATCATAATTTAGCGCTCGCGCTCGAGCAAATTGGGCGAGTGATTGAGGCAATCGCCCAAGATGAGGCAGCTCTTAGGATTGCTCCTGATTTTATGGTCGCCCGCGAGCATCGCGAGCGGTTGCAGCGTCGGTAGGTTAAGCGAGCGCGCTGGCGGGCACCTCATTTGGGAGGGTCTTAGCTCGCCCTAAGTAGGCATAAAAAAAGGCGGCTGCGTTTCCGCAGCCGCCTTGAAGTAAAATACTAGAATTAGAAGCGCAGACGAATGCCGGCTTGGGCTTGCCAGCGAGAGATCGGCGTGTCGTTCACGGTCATCGGCACGGTATTAAGCGTGCTGCTGGTGAAGGTATAAGCCCAAGAGCCTAGACCGCCATTGCCGGCGGCGTTATAGGTAGCACCTGCGACCGCGCGTTTATAAGAGAAGGGAACTTCCTCTTGGATGCCCCAGTTCTTATCGATCAACTGCCAGAAATTCAGCACATTCAAATAGAGCTCAGCGCGGGTTTTGCCGTGGAGCGGGATCTGCTGAATGAACTTCAAGTCAATCGTCTGTTGCCAAGGTGAGACCTCGCTATTGCGGCCAGGGTTGGTGCCCGCGTATTTAGCTAGAGTTGACGAATTCACGAAGGTGAAGAAGGCATCGCGTTCAGTCGTGCTCGCCCAGGTGACTCTAGGATCTGAAGGACCAGTCGGCACATAAAGCAAGTCTTGGAACGTGAATCCGTCACCGTTGGCGTCACCCGCGAAGACCCATGAATAGGCGTGTCCGGTACGACCCTGATAGACAGCGGCGATGGTGGTTTTGAATTGTTTGATGAATTCAAATTCGCGTGCGAGTGAAATGACGACGCGATCTTTAACATTGGTGTTCGAGATCGAGGCGACGTTTTCGTTCGGGTTAAATACGGCGCGGGCGCCATAGTTAGAACCAGCGACCGAGGAGGTCACGGGAGCAACTTCAGTTGCATTGCTGCGAGTGTATGAGGCCGACCAGCTCCAATGATTCTTCATCGGGCGGGAGATCTGCACCGTCGCGCCATTATACTGACCCTTATTGGAATTGGTCATGTAATATACATCCGCGAAGGCGGTGTTACGACGTTTGCCTTGGGTGGCTGCCGTGCTGCCACTGGTGGGGGCACCAGCGTAACGGATACGGCCATCAGGCAGGGTGGTTGGTCCTGTGGTGGCGACCTGATAGTTCAGGAATTCGTATTGCAGGGCTTTGTCTGTTTGAATGAACGAGAGTTCTGCCGTGAAGGTCAGGCCACCGAAAGGCAGCTGATGATCGATCGCCAAATTGCTCTTCCAAGAGGCCGGCTGTTTAAAGCTAGGATCGGTGATGTTGATCGTAGGAGCAGGTGGGTTGCCCGCGGGAGGGACTTGGGCGTTAGGATCAGCCACAAAGGAGAAGCTGGGAATACCGGCTGCGTTGAAAACACCGACTGCACCCGTGGCTCCAGCATTCGAATAAGCATTCGAGATCCAGACCGCAGGATTCTTGCCTTGGAAGAGACCCAAGCCGCCGCGGATCTGCGTCTTGCGCTGTGTTTTTAACGAATAGGCAAAACCGATGCGAGGCGCGATCGTCGCATTGCCGCTGTTCGTCGTATTGTTTTGGGTAACACCGGTGAGTCCATCAGCGCGGGTGAATCCAGCAGTTGCGAAGCCAGTGGCGAGAGCTGGGCCATCTGGAATATAAGGATAATCGTAGCGCAGGCCGGCGACTAGGGTCAGCTGCTTGCTGGGTTTCCAGCTGTCTTGAATAAACAAGGCGTAGGCGTCATAGCTCCAGCGGGCGATTGCATCGTTGATGGTGAACCCCGTGTTGGCTTTTTGCAGGGTGTAGCCCGTTACTGGCGTGCCGGCTTGCCAAGCGGCGAGGGTCGGGAAGATATAGTAGCCATTCGTGTATTGAACGAAGGCATTGCTGTATTTGGTCGCGACGTTTTCTAAGCCCGCGGTGATCGTGTGGTCGCCAATAGAATAGTCGCCAGCGAAGCGGCCTAAGGATTCTTTGGTAATAATTTGGTTTAACTGACGGGATGATTCGGTCCCGAGGTAAATGGTCCCGTTCGTAATCGAGAGACCATTATCAAGACGGGTGCCGCTGAGGCCTTGGATTTGAACCTGGGGGAAAGCTTTACCATTGTTAGCTGGAGAGCCGTTGTACTCCGTGTACGAGGCGGTGGCTTCCGTGCGGAAGTCTGGGCTCCATTGGCTAAATACTTGGCCGGTGTAGCTGTTGGTGATGCGAGGTTGGGCATACCAGAAATTGCTCAAGGAAGTGGTATTGCCGCCCGTATATTGGCCGAACACGACGTCTTGGCCTTCATTTTTACGATACGTGAAGGTGGCGCGATGTTGGTTGGAAATATTCCAATCTAATTTACCGATGGTCGTCTTCTGCTTGGTGATATTCTCGCCAGCGGTCAGGTTGCCGGCATCATAACCGAGCGCGGTGGCCTTAGCGATAACGGCAGTTAACTGGGCCGCGTCAGGAATATAGTTGGCTTGAGGGGCGACGGTCTTGCGTTGGAAATCATCATAATCGATGAAGAAGAAGAGTTTGTTTTTAATGAGTGGGCCGCCGACTGCGAAGCCGAACGTGCGCTCATCAAAGGCCTCTTTGACAAAGGTAATTGGATTTTTGGCGCGCAAACCCTCGTTGGTTTTTTCGTAATAAAGCACGCCGTGGAAATCATTGGTGCCAGATTTGATGACGGCATTGAGATAAGCACCGGTGGCACCAGCACGGCGGACATCGTACGGGGCTAGGTCGACACTAAAGCTCTGGATCGCTTCCATCGGAATTGGGCTGCGCAAGGAGGAGAAACCGTTGCTGTTCAAGCCGAAGGGATCGACCGCTTGAACGCCGTCTACAGTGAAGGAATTGAAGCGGAAATTTTGACCTTGGGCGCTGAGCTGGCCACCTTGGTCGAGCGACATGAGAGCGAGGCGCGAGTCGAGGACTGCGATATCTTGAATATTCCGCCGGACGGTTGCGACGTTTTCAATTTCTCGATCGCTCAACGTGGTGCCCGTGCTGATTTTACCGGTGCCAAAAATGCCGTCGCGGCTAGCCGAGATGGTTACTTTTTCTAGCTCGATAACTTCGGAGCCTAAAGTGTAATTCAGTGATGCGGTATCGCTGAGATCCAGGTACACATCGCTATTTGACTCAGTCTTGAGCCCCGTGGATGCCACGGTGACGGTGTAAGGACCACCGACGCGCAGGCCGGAGAGGTTATATTGGCCGTTTGCACGGGTGGTGGTAGCGGCTTTTGTGCCCGAAGGTTCGTGCACAATAGTGACACTGGCCCCTGCGATGGGTTCGCCAGCTTTGCTGGTGACGGTGCCAGTGATGGCCGCCGTGGTTATAGCCTGAGCGTAGGCGTTGGGCGAAAGTGTCACAGTCAGAGCTGTGATCACTGCAAAAACTAGCGATTTAATGAGCGATCGTTGCATGGTATTAATGCAGTTGGTGTATAATTCTCAGGCGGAAAGCCCAAGATAGGTTTAATCAAGCGAACGCCTCCCATATAGCTGAGTCAAGCCTGCACCCTCGCTTGCTTTATGGTTGGAGTTCAAAGTTTCGTGACTGTAACTTTCCCTTATAAAAATCTTATATTTATCGGGACAATTAGCTGCGATAAGGGGCTGCGTGATTGCCCTTTGAATTTCATTTCAAATTTCATGAAATACAAAAATAAGTTGGGCTGAGCAATGCTACCCACCGACTTGAGCACCCAGACGTCCATGGCTATTTTCACTCGCAAGACGGCCGGCATCTGCCCAACTCAATTAATGCCCGCAACTTATACGGCCAACGAAGACCGTGCGAACAGTATTACGCACGGCCTGGGTCTAGCTTTTAGTGTTTTGGGGCTAGTGCTCATCGTGATTGCAGCCGCGCGGGTAGGGACGGTTTGGCATGTCGTGAGTGGGTCCATTTTCGGCACTGCGCTGGTGTTGCTCTATACGACCTCCACTCTTTATCACAGTTTTCAGGATTTGCGGACTAAGCAGGTGCTACAAAAATTTGATCACGCGGCGATTTTCCTGCTCATCGCAGGTACTTACACGCCTTTCTTATTGGTGACTTTACGTGGAGCTTGGGGCTGGAGTTTATTCGGGGTGGTTTGGGGGTTGGCGATTACGGGAGTCGTGCTGAAATTTTGGTTCGCCGGACGTTTTCGCCTTGTTTCTACCTTAATTTATATCGGCATGGGTTGGCTTGTGATGATCGCGTTGAAACCACTGCGGGCGTCACTGCCGAGCGCGGGGTTGGAACTCTTGCTGGCGGGAGGACTTTGCTACACAGGTGGCACGGTTTTTTACCTCTGGAAGCGCCTGCCGTATCATCATGCAATTTGGCACCTCTTCGTTCTCGGCGGCAGCGCTTGCCATTGGGTGGCGGTATTTTGTTACGTGCTGCCTTCGGCTCCATAAGTTTGCTTTAGCCCGTGTTAATTGTCCTGCATAAACCTTACGGCGTTCTCTCGCAATTTACCCCTGAACCCGGTTCGCGTTGGCGCACCCTCGCTGAATTCAAGCTGCCGCCCAAGGTCTATGCACTCGGCCGACTCGATGCTGATTCCGAAGGGCTGCTCCTTTTTTCTGATGAACCAGGGCTCAACTCCCATTTACTCGATCCAGATGCTACTCACCGGCGCGAATATTGGGTGCAAGTTGAGGGCATTCCGACGACTGAAGCCCTCGGGCAACTCGCGAGCGGAGTGCAGCTCCGTGACTACACGACTCGGCCGTGCACGATTCGTCGGCTGGAGCCTGTCCCAGTCATCTTGCCTCGAGACCCGCCAATCCGCGTGCGCAAAAATATTCCTGACTGTTGGCTCGCTCTAGAATTGACCGAGGGGAAAAACCGACAGGTGCGACACATGACAGCCGCGATCGGTCATCCGACGTTGCGGTTGATGCGTCGGCGCATGGGGCAATTTGCGCTGGGTGATTTGCCGTCAGGACAATGGCGTGAGCTCACTACGCTGGAACGTGCGGCGGTGTTTGCATAGTTGCTGAGATGCCCAAATGATTGATGCACATCTCGCTTTATCGACCGCGTTAGCGGTTACGGCCTGCTGATTAATTCAGGATTTTTTCCCCGCAAACAAGCGATCAATCAATCGGTTGACTGAGACGGTCGATGACTCCCGCAGGGGGATGGTTGTGACTAGACTAGCGGAGGCAAAAGCCTGCGATTTTTGCGGCTCACGCGCGTCGATTTGAAGATAAACGAGGTGCTCGCCAAAATCCCAGCCCCAACGATCTTGGTAAACGATGACCGCTTGAGTATTTTCAGGCATCATCGTGAGTGGTCCCATTTCAACTTTTAGGCCGCGGGCTTGCAGCGCTTCGGCGATCCGGTGATCAAGCGCGTGATTGTCACTCGGGTTATGGATAATAAAAAAATACTTATTTTGTGCGAGGTCGTGGCCTTTTTCGATTCGTGCCTCGTATGAGGCGCAGCCACTCAGCAACAGGCTTGCGATAAATAAAAGGCCTAGGCGGTATTGAGTAGCGGCAGTTTTCATGCGGAAGGTTCCGCCCAGACCTGGGCGAGATGGATAAGAGTTTCAACCGCTTTTGCCATGTCTTGCAAGCTGACCCATTCACGAGGGCTGTGCACTTCATGCATGCCGCAAAAGATATTAGGTGTTGGGAGGCCGCGCTGAGTGAGGCTAGATCCATCCGTGCCTCCGCGGATGGGAGAGGAATGCGGTGTGAGGCCTGCGCGGCGAATGGCCTCGCGCGCATATTCTACGGGGCGTAAATCTTGCTCCAGCCAGTAGCGCATATTGCGATATTGCTCGGTAAAGGTGAGCGTTAGGCGGGCTTGAGGTTCGGCGAGGCGAAGTGCGGCCGTAATATTTTCTAGCTGCGTACGCTGCGCCGCTAGCCCTGCTAGTTCGAAGTCGCGTAGAATGAGGCGGACTTTTGCATGTTCAGAGCTTCCGCTGCATTCGACAGGATGGATGAAACCGGCACGACCTGTGGTGTGCTCGGGTGATTGCTCCGGTGGTAATGCCGCCAAGAAACGGCCGGCGAGGCGGAGCGCGTTGACCATCACGCCGTGCGCCCAACCCGGATGAGCCGCTACGCCCTGAATTTCCAGCACGGCGGCGTCGGCACTGAAGGATTCAAATTCAATTTCGCCCGGCGATGATCCATCCAGCGTGTACCCACAGACGGCACCGAGTTGGGTGAGGTCGAGCTTGGTGACGCCGCGGGCAATTTCTTCGTCAGGATTAAAGCACAGTCGAATGGCCCCGTGGGAGATTTCGGGGTGCTGCTGGAGATGGCGCACGGCACTCATAATAACCGCGATTCCCGACTTATCATCTGAGCCGAGGAGAGTCGTGCCGCTGGCGGTAATAATATCGTGGCCCAGCGCTGCGCGGAGAAAGGGCGTCGTCTCGATCGACAGCACTTGCGTGGGATCATCGGGCAAAATGAGGAGGCGGCCATCGTACGCGCGGTGGACGATCGGCTGGGCGGCGCTCGGCAAATTAGTCGCTGTGTCGACGTGCGCAAACCAAGCGATCGTAGGGATTTTTTTTTGCGAAGTAGCGGGAAGGGTTGCGAGCACATAGCCGTGTTCCGTTAGCAGGACATCGGTTAACCCAATAGCGAGCAGCTCTTGCTGAAGCAGGCGGAGCAGGTTCCATTGCCCCGGTGTACTCGGCGTGGTGAGCGATTGCTCATTGCTGCGCGTGTCGATTTGGACGTAGCGCAAAAAGCGCGCGAGAAGGTCGACGGTGTCGATAGACATAATCTCACTGTGCTGAGGCGGACTATGCCGACAACTCGAAATCTTCGCCGGATTCATTGGTTTTGGATTTGCTAGACCGGATAAGCGAAGGGAGAATTTATTCATGATCTCATATCGCTTTCTATTAACGGGATTTTTGTTTTGGGTTTCGCTCTCCGCAGCTCGGGGCGTGGCGCTGAATCACGGTTTCGATCCCGTGCGACTGGGGCGGCTTGATGCCGTCATTCAGGATAATATTAATCAACAGCAGTTGGCTGGGGCCGTCATGTTCATTGCTCGTGATGGCCAGACGGTGCATTTAAAGGCCTACGGGCAGCAGGATATTGAGCAGGGGAAGGTGATGCCAACTGATGCCATTTTTCGCATCGCTTCCATGAGCAAGGCCATCACGACCGTGGCGGCGCTCATGCTGTATGAGGAAGGGTATTTCATGTTAAATGACCCCGTCGCCAAATACCTGCCGGCCTTTGCGCATTCCATGGTGGCCGTACCGCCTCCCGCGGGTTCGCCGCCAGAATTTAAATATGTGACCGTGCCCGCACTACGACCGATCACGATTCGCGATCTCATGCGACACACTGCCGGTTTGACCTATGGGGATGGCCTGGCGGTCGATGATTATAAAAAAGCTAATGTCTATGGTTGGAATTTTACGGCTCATGATGAGCCAATTGGCGACGCGATTAACCGACTGGCGAAATTGCCATTGCATGGTCAGCCCGGTGAACAGTGGCAGTACGGCTTTGGGACTGATGTGCTGGGCTATCTCGTTGAAGTTGTCTCGGGACTGCCGCTGGACCGTTTTATCGCTGAACGAATTACGGGTCCCTTGCAGATGAAGGATACGGGTTTTTATTTGCCCCTAGAGAAAGCCAATCGTTTGGCTAATGTTTACAGTATCATTAATGGTCGGCTGGTCTTGAAGGAGACCGTCGCAAAAAGTAACTACGTGCAAGGCCCGCGGAAGTGTTTTTCTGGTGGAGCGGGTCTTTTATCTACCATCACTGATTACGGTCGTTTTTTGCAGATGCTGCTCAATGAAGGGGAACTCGATGGGGTTCGCTTGCTTAGCCCTAAGACGGTCCAATTAATGCATGCTAATCACACGGGGGCGAAATATGCCCGCGATAATAATGCCTTTGGGCTCGGTTTTTGGGTTAATGATGATCCGGGCTTCTCCGGTGAACTCATCAGCGCGGGCGCCTACGGTTGGGGGAGTGCTTATTACCCGCAATATCTGGTCGATCCGCAGGAAAAGATCGTCGCTATTTTCATGACGCAGCTGCTCCCCGGGGGTAATACTGGCCTGAATCAGAAATTTAAAATCCTGATGTATCAGGCTTTAATTAAATAAATGCCGAAGGGCTTTCGGGGTTAGGGTAATTTCCGAGAAGGAACTAGCGTCATATTTATTGGTCTAAGAAATTGTCTCTGTTTTTAATTCTTTTATTATGAAATCAAAAATTATCTTAATCTTTCCTCTTAGCTGGGCCTTGCTGGTCGTAGGCTGCGTTGGTACGGGTCCGAGCACCCAAGAGGGCGCTGTCGCTGGCGGCGTTCTGGGCGCCATTGCTGGGGCCATTATTGGGAATAACTCTGGCAACGGCAAAGGTGGCCAAGGGGCTTTGATAGGCGCAGCCGCTGGTTCCATTTTAGGTGGAACGATCGGCAATCAGGCGGACCACAGAAATGGCACGATTTATGGTTCTGAGCGGGAAGCTACGACGCAAATTATAGCGGAGTCACCTCCATTGCCCCCACCTCCGCAGCGGCAGGTGGTGGTCTATGAACGCCCAGCGCCCAGTGCGCTCTGGGTGGAGGGCCACTGGGAATTTGACGGGCGCGGCTATTATTGGGTGAACGGTCGCTGGGAAATTCCGCCGCCGCGTTATCGTCATTATGTCGCGCCGCATTGGGAGCGTCGTGGCCATAGCCACGTTTATATTCGAGGCTTCTGGCGGCTCTAAGCTCTTGCTTAAGCTCCCGCCGACCGACCCCGGTGGGCGAGAGCTGTGATTACGCGGCGAAGGCCTTCCTGAAGGCTGCTGTCGCGGCGGGTCATGATTATTTAACCCCGCTGAGCCCGCGGCGCTCAAGGAAGGGGGCGATGTCGGGATCGCCCCCCGTGAAGTCGCGAAACAGCTTCATCGCGTCTTCGCTGCCGCCACGAGAGAGCAGCTTCTGTCGGAGACGGTCGCCATTAGCGCGGGTCAGGCCGCCGTGGGACTTGAGCCATGCTACGCTGCTTGCATCGAGTACTTCGCTCCAAAAATAAGAATAATAGCCGGCTGAATACCCACCCCCAAAGCTGTGCGAAAAGTAAGTGCTGCGATAGCGCGGGGGGACGGAAGCAAAATCTAAGCCTGCTTTTTCCAGTACGGTGCGCTCGAAGGCGAGCACGCCATCGGCATCAATTTTATCGGTGGCGCTGAGTTGGTGCCAAGCTTGGTCAATGAGATTGGCCGCGACTAATTCCGTGGTGGCAAAGCCCTGGTTAAATTTATTCGTCGCTTCTACTTTAGCCAGCAGTGCGGCAGGAATGGGGGCCCCTGTCTGGTAGTGCTTGGCATAATTCGATAGAATTGTCGGCCAAGCGGCCCACATTTCGTTTACTTGCGAGGGGAATTCGACGAAATCGCGCGGCACGCTGGTGCCGGCAAAGCGTGGGTATTTGACGTGAGAAAACATGCCGTGCAGCGCGTGACCGAATTCATGAAAGGCGGTCCGGACTTCATCGTGCGTTAAGAGCATCGGTTCACCCGCGGGAGGCTGGGTGAGATTGAGGTGGTTCGCAATGACGGGGCGGGTGCCGCGCAAGCCATTTTGCGAAACGTAGGCATTCATCCAGGCGCCCCCATTTTTATTGGAGCGGGCGTATAAATCGGCGATGAAGATAGCGAGTTGGGTACCATCAGCTTCGAATACATCAAACACGCGGACCGTCGGTTCATACACGGGCAGGTCGTGCCGTTCTTTAAAGGTGAGACCATAGAGTTGGCCGGCAGCAAAGAAGACGCCGTCGAGTAAAACGTGATTAAGCTCGAAGTACGGTTTGAGTTGGCTCTCGTCGAAATCATATTTCGTCTGGCGAACTTTCTCGGCGTAATGTTGCCAATCGGCAGCCTCGAGGCGGAAGCCGCCTTTTTCATGGTCGATGATGGCTTGCATGTCAGCAGCTTCGCGGCGCGCGTTAGCCACGGCGGGTGGCCCAAGCTGGGCGAGCAGTTTATTCACCACGTCGACTGACCCAGCGGTCTGCTCTTCGAGTGAGAAGGCAGCATAAGTGGGGTAGCCAAGGAGGCGGGCACGCTCCGCCCGTTTCTGGGCAAGAGCGGCGACGATGGCCCGATTATCAAATTCACTGCCACGACTGCCGCGGGCGAGCGAGGCCGCCATAATTTTAGCGCGGGTCGAGTGATTTGTGAGCTGAGTGAGCGGGGGTTGTCCGGTAGTATTTTGGAGACGAATTTTATATTTACCGGCGTGGCCTTCAGCCTTAGCGGCTGCCGCCGCCGCAGTTATCTCTGCCTCAGAAAATCCGCTCAGTTCCTCGCGAGTATCAATCCACACGGCGGAAGCGGCGACTTCCTTTAAGGTGTTTTGGGTGAAATTGGTTTGGAGCGTCGCCAGCTGACTGTTGAGTGCTTTTAATTTTTCTTTATCAGCCGGAGCTAATTTGGCACCGGCGCGAACAAAATCTTTGTAGTAGCGCCAGAGTACTCGTTGAGACTCAGCATCCAAGCCCAAGGTTTCCCGTGCCGTGTAAAGTGCTTCGATGCGCGCAAAGAGAATTGGGTTAAGGCGAATGGCGTCGGAGTGAGCGGCCAGTTGGGGCGAGAGGGTCCGTTGCAATTTCTGAAGCTCGGGGTTGGTGTTACAGCTCGCGAGATTGCCGAAGATCGCACTCACGCGCGAGAGCAGTTCGCCCGCCCGCTCCAGCGCCACAATCGTGTTTTCAAAGGTAGGCGCGCTCGAATTATTGGCGATGCTTTCAATTTCCTTAAGGTGGTCCGCCATCCCTAAAGCAAAACCGGGAGCAAAGTGTTCGTTTTTTATTTTATCAAATTGCGGATATTGAAAAGGCAGGGGGCTTTCGGTTAGCAGGGGATTATCAGTCATGGGGGAAGCAGGGTCAGCAGCGCGCAGGCCAGTGAGCAGCGTTAAGGTGATTACCAGCAAGGAGGCTAGGGGGGCAGTCCAACGAGGGAAGGGGATTTGCATGGGATAATTGTTGGGTAATAGCAGATGGGCTTGTTGCGGTTTGGCAAGATTATCGCGGTGCAGGGCGATGGTATTAAGGAGCACGATCCGCTCGCTGAGGGGTCGCCAGAAATCGGGGCTGACTTGTCCGGGTTTTCTTTACCGGGTGAGCCGGCGCACTTTGCCTGAAACGAGATTACAAAAGAGCAATTCACCGTCGGCTGGATTCGTTCCAAAACTAACGACCGCGTTAAGCTCTTTGGCGATTTCTGTAAAACCGTTGGCCGACTTCGAGGTGAGCGCAAAGATACGTCCACTGGTGAAATCACCAAAGAGGTAAGTTCCGGCGAGTTCTGGCAGAGCAGATCCGCGGTAGATTATGCCGCCAGTTACAGAGGCTCCCCATTTGCGATCATAATCTATGATGGGCTCAGTTAACCCAGCGAGGGGTTGAGCTTTCCCAAATGCCTTTTTTCCCTCACGCAAGGGCCAGCCATAATCTTGGCCAGCTTTTAGGATATCGACCTCTTCAATTAAATTTTGCCCAACATCACCCGCCATCCAGGTGTCACTCGGCGCATCGTAAGAAAATCGCCAAGCGTTTCGGAGGCCGGTCGCCCAAGTTTCAGTTCTTAATTTTAGCACATCGATGGGTTTGTCGCGATGCGTGCGTGTCCCGACGAAAGGATTATCGGCGGGCACTGCATAAAAGGCTTCGCCTTGAGTATCTAAGTGTACGGCCGGATCTTTATTGGGGCGGAGGTTGCTCGGTTGGCGATCGACATCGATGCGAAAGACCGCCGCAAAAAAACCTTTGTCGATATGCCCGCCGTGATCAAAAGCGTCACCGCCGGCTCCGCCGTCCCCGCAGGAAAAATAAAGATAACCATCCGGCCCGAAGTGTACATCGCCGCCGTTATGGTTGCTCGCTGGGTCGAGTTGCGTGATCAGTGGCTGCTCGCTTGCGACATCGACTTGCCCTAGATCTGTCGGACTAACTTTAAATCGAGAAAGTCGTTGGTGTAATTTGCCAGCAATTTTCAGACTATAATACACATAAATTTCATGATTCTCGGCAAAGCGTGGGTGCACCGCGAGGCCGAGGAGGCCACATTCTCCACCGTTCTCAAACTTGCCTTCGCGGGGTTGCGTGAGGTCACAGAAAATTTGTTTATGCGGCTGGTTCTCGCGAAGGCCTGTGATAAGCTGCACTGTTCCGTTTTTTTCTAAAACCAATAGACGGTCATTTTGCCCAGGAATGGTCGCGAGTCCGAGAGGCTGATTAAAGGTGAGGCCGCCGAGGGCATCAGCCGTTTGATAGGCGACTAAGCTCGTCTCAGTCAGCAGGGTGCTAAAAAGGGCCACTAAAAGTGCAGTTGGGCGCATGGAAATATATTTTAGGAGATATTTATTATAAATAAGCGAGCCGATCGCGCGCATGATTATGGATGGTTGACGCGGTTTTCAAGGCGGCGTTGTGGCTAGCCCCCCATCATGATTGTTTAGCCTTCTGGGCTTAGGAGCACGAACATCGCTGTTGCCTCATGGGGCAGACGAATTGAACATCCATGTATGGCTAAACCCAAGATCAAGTGCGGCGTTGCTGGCGTGGGCTCGTTGGGCCAGCATCATGCGAGGATCTATGCGACCTTACCGGCAGTAGAGTTGACCGGTATTTTTGAAGTGAGCGATGCCCGCGCGGCGGAGATCTGCGCAAAATACCATTGCCGCCGCTTTGCCACGATTGCGGAATTAGGAGAAGCCTGCGATGCTATCAGTGTCGTCGTGCCAACGGATCAACATGCGCAGGTTGCCCTGCCTTTACTGGCGCAAGGTTGTCATTTATTAATTGAAAAACCCTTATGCGCTAATCTGGCCGAAGCTGAGCAAGTACTCGCAGCGGCGCGGCAGCATCATTGTCTCGTCCAAGTCGGGCACATCGAGCATTTTAATCCTGTGATGAGCTATCTGGAAAAGCACACAGGGCACCCACAATATATCACCACGGAACGACTGGCGCCGTATCAGCCGCGCGGCACAGAAGTTGGCGTCGTGCTTGATCTCATGATTCACGATATAGGTATCGTGCTGGCTTTGGTTAAGTCTCCAATTCGTAAAATTGATAGCGTGGGCATCATGGTGCTTTCAAAAACCGAAGACATCGCCAATGCGCGCATTGAATTTGAAAATGGCTGCGTCGCTAATCTTAGCGCGAGCCGGATGAGTCTGAAAAAAAACCGCGAGATCCGCGTCTTTCAAGATAACGCATATCTGTCGTTGGATTTTATGAATCAAAAGGGGCACCTCGTAAAAAAGAGTGATATCGTTGCCTATGGTTTAAAAATGAAAATCGGTCTCGTGCCCGCGGGGGACGCCAGTTCGATTCCCGTGCACGAGATTCCCATCGAGAAAGGGGAGCCCTTGGCTATTGAGTTGGCGCATTTTATCGAAAGCGTGCAGGATGCAAAGCAACCTAAGGTCGGTGGCGCTCTCGGTAAGTCAGCGCTCGAAGTTGCCATCACGATCACTGAGCAAATTCGCCAAGCGGCGCCAAGATGAGTAGCGAGGAACGTTCGATTCTCTTGCCGCTATCCGCGGCTGGTCCGGTGGATCTGCTGATGGTCGCCGGCGAACATTCCGGAGATGAGCACGCGGCGCGGCTGGTGCAGGCTTTGCGGGTGACTCACCCGACACTTCGTATTTGTGCGTTGGGTGGTCCCCGGCTCGCTGCGGCCGGAGCTCAACTTCTCTATGATCTGACAGCGTCATCCTCCATGGGGTTGGCGGTGTTGGCTCAATTTTCTTTTTACCGCGCCTTGATTGCCGAGGTAGTGACTTGGATTGGGGTACAACGCCCCCGTGCCGTTTGTTTTGTTGATTCATCCGGTCTTAATTTGCGCATCGCGCAGAGTTTATTTACCCGGGGTTTCTCGGCTAAGGCGGGTGGCCCCACTAAGACGCTTTACTATATCAGTCCTCAAATTTGGGCTTCGCGGGCGGGTCGTCGGTTTAAAATGGCGGCGCAACTTGATAGCTTGGCTGCGATTTTTCCTTTCGAGCCCGAGTGTTATGCTGACACCGCGTTGCCCGTTGAGTTTGTGGGCCACCCCTTCGTCGCGGACGATTATTTGGCGCCGGTGGCTTTTGACCCCGCGGGGCCAGTGCTGTTGTTGCCAGGGAGTCGCCGGCAAGTGGTGGCGCGAATTTTTCCTGTGTTGCTCGCTGCTTACCGTCAGTCTGGGACAACACGTCCGGCGGTGGTGCTTTATCCGAGTGAAGAGATTCTCGCAACGTTACAAGCGGCTTCATTGCCGGCTCATATCAGCTTCCGGCGCACTGGGGAATCAGCTGAACCCGTCGGCGCGGCCGCGGTGTTGACGGCCAGTGGAACGATGTCGATGCACTGTGCCCTGGCGGGAATTCCTGGTGCGATCACCTATAAAACCGATCCGTTGACTTATCTATTGGGTCGTTGGCTGGTTAAGGTAGAATTTATTGGCATTGCGAACCTGCTACTCAAGGAGCCGATGTATCCCGAATTTATTCAAGAGGCGGCAACTCCGGTGGCACTCGCCGCAGAGTTGCGGGCGAGTTTAGAGCAACCGGCTCGGCGGCAGCAGACGCAGCAGCAAGCGGCGCGTTTGCGACAATTATTACGGGGGGCAAAGCCCGGAGCAGCTGCGGCTTGGTTGGCCGCGCAACTGGGCGGCGGATCATTAGGACGTCCCTGGGGCGTTTAACGAGTGAGCGACTTGTGGCCAAAGGGCCGCGGTGCGGTCGGCGAGAATCGCCTGACATTTGGCTACCTCGGCCTCGCGCTGGGCTAAATTTTCTTCTGCAATCTCCGCGAGGTCATCCAGATTGTAGAGGAAAACATTAGCTAATTCTGCCGTCGCGGGATCGACATCTCGCGGCAGCGAGAGATCAATTAGAAAAAGCGGGCGAGCGGGGCGCCGCTTGATACCTGCCGCGATCAGCTCCCGGGTGAGGATGAAATCAGGGGAAGATGTTGAGCTTGCGATAATATCAGCCCCGGCGACGGCCTCAGGAAGATCGGCCAGGCTTAAGGCCCAGCCGCCGGCAAGTGCGGCCGCTTCTTCGGCTTTAGCGAGCGTACGACTAGCTACGGTGATGCCGGTTGCTCCACGGCTTTGGAAAGCTTGCACGGTCTTGAGGCCAATATCGCCGGCGCCTACGACTAAAATTTTTGTGTGGGCGAGTTCGCCAAAGATTCGACCTGCTAAATCGACAGCCACGGTCGCGATGCTGATTTGTCCGGCGCCGATGCCTGTGTTCGTGCGAATATGTTTGGCCGCTTGGAACGTTTTTTGGAAAACGCGATTGAGCACGGGGCCCGTCCAATGCTGGGCCAGCGCGGCATCGTAGGCTTGTTTAACTTGACCGAGAATTTCGGTTTCGCCCACGATTTGTGAGTCGAGGCCCGAGGCGACTGCAAAGAGATGCCCGATAGCCGCGTGATTTTGGCGCAAGGTAACGGCGGAATCTAATTCAGCTGGCGTGCAGCCGGTAACGGCACCTAACGCAGCATGCAGGGCGGGGAAAGCATCCGCGGTGGACGCGACACCGTAGAGTTCGACGCGGTTGCAGGTGTTAACCAGGGCAAATTCGCGAACGCCGGTGATTTGTCCTAGGCGGGTGGCGAGGTCACTTGCACGCGCGGCATCGATTGCCAGTTTTTCGCGCACCGCCAGCGGAGCGGTATGATGGCTCGCGCCGAGTTGAAAAAGAATGCTGGGATGCGTTGCCATCGTTCAGCGGGGCGTCAGGATGACCGGCTGGTAACCGTGGCGGTTAGCATTGACGGGCCCGAGTGAGAGTAGGGCTAGGCCAAATAAAATAAGGCATACCCAGGCGAAACGAACGGAGACGAGTCGACCGCGCCAGCGAAGAAGCAACACAATGAGGTAAGCCAGCCACACCCCTACGGTGACCATCAATTTAGGGAGATGGACCGATTCAATATTGCGCACCCACCATGACGCGCCGACTGACAAAGAGATGCTGAGCAAGGTCACCCCGAGCAAAACAAGACGATAATTGATTTGTTCTAATTGAACAATTGAGGGGAGAAACCAAAACAAACCATTCAGGCGTTTATTTTTTAGACTCCAATTTTGCAGGAGCTGCATCAGTGAAGTCAGTGTGAGTAACCCAAAAACCCCATAACTGAAAACCGCGAGGGCGGCATGAGCTTCAATCCACGGATTATTTCCGAAAAGTTTCTGGCCACGGACTAAATCCCATTGGGGAATAAGCAATGAAACGAGCGCGAGGGTCGCCGCATAACCAGCGGTGAATAGTCCGAGTAGGCTGACGCGAAAAGTGGAGCCAACGAAGAAATAAACGAGCATAGCCGACCACGCGACGAATTGAACAATTTCAAACGTGTTGCCCAGGGGGCAGCCTCGGCCGACCAGACCGCGTTGATAGAGGCCGAGCCATTGGAAGCCCCAGCCGCCGATCAGAAGAATATTGAGCATCGTCCGGAGTCCCGTGGGTGATTGGCGCCGCGTGAGCCCGATGAGGCCAGCGAGAAAACCCGCGAGGTAAAGGAGGGCGCCGAGCCAGAGAAGGGCGCGGTCAGTGAAGAGTGAGGCCATTGACCTAATTTGGCAGCAGCGGAGCTGTGCCGCAAGGATTACAGCAGAAATTAATTGCCGCGTCACCTCGTAGGCGAAGTGGGTGCGGTCAATTTTTGAGCGACCCAGAATCGGCAATTATCAGAAAAATTTCTCACTTTCGGTGTCTCGCTCGCGAGTTCATTGCGGGTGGCATCTTCTATGTGCGCCCAATGAGTGGCTGCTAAGTCTTCCAGTACCTCCCGCCGATCCGGCAGATGCATAAAGGTGTTGCCCGTTTCGTCGCTAAAGTAGCGGTCGCCAAATTCTAATAAACGCGGATTTTGCTCACCGCGGGCCCAGCGCGCTGCTTCTTTGGCCCACTCTTTCAGGTCGGCCGGGTCTTCACGGTCGTGTGTTGTGAAAATAAAGTGGGCGTCGGGGCGGCAGGCCTGATGCAGCGCAGTCAATGCGGCGCGTCGGTGCGCGCGGCCAGGGATTTGCATCAGCCCATTAAACATAAACATGACACCACCGAAGGGCTGGTCGTTGAAGGGAGGATTGGTCAGCGGTTGCGTCGCATCGGCCTGCAAGAAAGTAATGCCTGTGATGCCCTGCTCTTGGGTGAGATTGATGGCTTGTTCGATTAATTCAGAGGCAAAATCAAAAGCGGTGATTTGCCGATAGCCTTGATGCCAAAGTCCAACGGCTACGCGACCGGCGCCGCAACCAGCTTCCAATAGCGGCATCGTCTGATCGGGGAAATACTTTTTAAACAAAACCAACTCGGATTTCCACAAGCCAATAAAATGCGCGGCGCGCGTGTAATGCAGCACCGTGTTGATGGCATTAAAGTCCGCGCAAACAGTCGCGGCGGTGATTTTTTCTACCGAAGGTTCCAAGGAATGTTGAGGATCGGGGGCAGTTCGGACTTTGCGCGACTAAGCGTGGGTAAAATTATTTCCCGTCAGCCTCGTCGCACTGATTCAATTTTTCTTGCGCCAAGCAGCGATGAACATGCCGTTCGCGTTGAGATCTTGCGGCCAGAGGGTCAGGGCGGAAAGGGGCGAACCCAAAGTGGTGAGGGGAAGCGGTTCTAATTCCGGATGCGCGGCCGAGAAGGCTTCCGCTAGCGCGGTTGTCTCCGCTCGGGTCAGGGTGCAGACGGCGTAGATTAGGCGGCCGCCAAGCTTTAAGGAGCCGGCAACATGCTCGAGCAGCTGGCGCTGCACCGCGGCAAGTTCGCGTACGTCTTGTGGGGTCGTGGTCCACCGCGCATGTGGGTTGCGCTGCCACGTCCCGACGCCACTGCAGGGTGCATCGACGAGAATGCCATCAAATTTAGTTTTGGTCGGTGGTTTGGCGGTCCCTTCCCAAGGCACGGTGCGGAAGTTAAAAACCTGCGCGCGCGCGGCCCGTTCTTTAAGTTTAGCCAACCGGCGGAGGGAGCGGTCGCTGGCCCACAGTAGGCCCTTGTTCTGCATCAAATCAGAAAGATGCATCGTCTTGCCGCCTTCGCCCGCGCACGCATCCCACCACGTTTCCCCTGGCTGGGGGGCGGCCGCCAAACCGACGAGCTGAGACGCCAGATCTTGGATTTCAAATTCGCCACTTTGAAACTCCGGAGTGCGGTAGAGATCCGTAATCCCGGTGTAGCGTAAGGCGTCTGGTGATTGCGGGGCTGGAAAGAAATGGCTGAGCTTTTTGGTGAGGGCTATGCCGGTGCCCGCTTTAGCTCGAATCCAGAGGGCGGGTTCACGTTGCCATTGCATCAGCATAGCGGGCGGAATGACGTCCATTTCAGCTTTCAGCCAGTCGGGAACCGCGCGCGCGGCGAGCGTTTCAGTTTTTAAGCTCGCGGGATTATTATCAAAGCGCTGTTGGCAGTCGAGGGCCGCGACCAGTTGAGTTTGGCGCGAATCTTTTTCATTCAGCCAGCGCCACCAGCGGTAATAAGCAAAGACGGCTCGACTGATCCCGCGGCGTTCGCCAGGCGCGGTGAAATGGCGATTCTGCGTGAGTGATTCGCGTAACGCTTGATCGGCGGGCGTGCCCGTCGCCACGAGCTGGAGGACGCGCGCGGCGTTGTTGATGATAGAAGATTCAGCCATGAGTAGGCCACGGTGGCCCTAAGATGGGGCCGAAGTGGCGTGGTGTTTAGGTTCGTTTACCCCAGCGCCGAGATTCTTTAATTTCAAGGCGACGTGCCTCCACTTGTGTTCCAGCCACCGCGGGGTGGTTGCGTAATTCTTGAAAGGCTGCCGCCGACACGCGCCAGTTGAGGCTACCCGGCGCTTCGGCGAGGGGCATAATATTTCCGTCGAAAATAAAGCCCAATTTGATGCGCGTGTCGCCGCCAGCAGCCATAATCGTGGAGCGAAGTTTTTGAAGAAAATCGGGCAAGGTCGGGTGCTCGGGGTGGAGGAGCCAGGTGATCTCACGGATGGCGCTGGGCAAGTGAGTATCGAGGGGATAGCACTCTTTGATATTAAGGCGGGCGCCATCATTTCCGCGCATGACTGCTCCCAAGAGTACCGCGGGTTGATTTTCTATTAAATTTTTGCCGTAATTTTCGTAGGCTTCCGCATACATATTAACCGCTAAGGTCGCTCGTTTAGTCGCCAAATTAAAAAACGCCCAGGGGCGATTATCACGGCGGGAAAGTTTTTTCGTAATGCCGGACACGATGCCGCAGAGGCGGAATTCAATTCGATCCCCTTCGAGCAGCACTTTTTCCTCGGTGTGCGTGGCGAGTGCCTCAGCAAGACCGAGGTACGCATTCATGGGGTGGCCAGAGATATAAAATCCGAGTAGTTCTTTCTCGAACTGCAATTTCTCGGCGGGGGTGAAGTCAGCATGACGGGCGGTCCCGGGACGAGCGGTGGCTGTTTTGCCAACTGCCGCCGGCTCGTTAAGTTCATCGAGAAAAGAATGCTGCCCCGCCGCCAGATCGCGGGCTCGCGCGGCGGAGGCCGCGAGTGCTTCATCGATGCGCGCGAACAAAGCGCCGCGGGGTTCACCCGAGAAATCAAAAGCGCCCGTTTTAATTAAATGTTCGAGCACGCGCTTGTTGAGAGCCCGGGCATCCACGCGGGCGATAAAATCGTGAAAATCCTTGAAGGGGCCGTGCGCTTCGCGTTCTGCGATAATTTTGAGCGCCGCTTGTTCGCCGACGCCCTTGATGCCGGCCAAACCAAAGCGAATGGCTCCGGTGGTGCTGGTGGCGGAACTGTTGCCGGTTGGGGTGCGAGCGGGTAGTGGGGTGAACATTGCCCTGCTTTCGTTCACATCTGGTCCGAGGACCGTGAGGCCCATCGCCTCGCACTCAGCGACGAAGTGCGCAACTTTTTCGGAGTTGCCCAGTTCGGAGCTGAGCATCGCCGCCATGAATTCAACGGGGTAATTCGCTTTGAGGTAGCCGGTCTGATAGCTGAGGACGGCATAAGCAGCGGAATGCGATTTATTAAAACCGTAACCAGCAAACTTATTAAGAATATCGAAGATCGAGTTAGCTGTTTTATCATCGATGTTGTTTACCCGCTTGGCTCCCGCTACAAAGCTGGCGCGTTCCTTGGCCATAGCATCAGCGTCTTTTTTGCCCATCGCGCGACGAAGCATGTCCGCACCGCCCAGCGTATAGCCGGCAATGATTTTGGCGGCTTCCATGACTTGCTCTTGGTAAACCATGATGCCGTAAGTTTCTCGGCAGACCTCTTCGAGTAATTTATGGGGGTAAGTAACTGTGCTCGGTTCTTTTTTGCCGCGCACGTAATCGGGAATCCACTCCATGGGGCCGGGGCGGTAGAGCGCGATGAGCGCCACGATTTCTTCGATCGAGGAGAGACCGATCTGTCGGCATAAATTTTGCATGCCGCCTGACTCGAGTTGAAATACGCCGGTGGTGCGGCCGGAGTTTAGTAAAACATAGGTTTTGGGGTCCTCAAAGCCGATCGTCTCCAGATCAAATTGGGGGTTGGCGGTCCGGCGCACATTATCCACGGCATCAGATAGAACCGTGAGCGTTTTGAGTCCCAGGAAATCCATTTTCAACAAGCCCAGCTTGCCGACGGCATTCATGTCGTACTGGACGGTGACGTCGCCTTCTTGGAGCGTCAGTGGGACAAATTCTTCCAGGGGGCGATCGGTGATAATGATGCCCGCGGCGTGTTTACCCGTATTGCGGACCATGCCTTCGAGAACGAGGGCTTGATCGATAATTTTCTTGGCGAGGGGATTAGAGGTGAATTCGTTGCGCAGTTCTGTCGATTTTTCGAGAGCGCTCTTTAGTTCAATGTTGAGTTCATCGGGAATCATTTTTGCCAAACGATCCGCTTCGGCGTAAGGCAAATCGTGGACGCGCGAGACATCTCGCATCACCATCTTAGCGCCCAGGGTGCCGTAGGTAATAATATTAGCGACGCAGTCGTTGCCATATTTTTGGCGAACATAGTCAATGACCTCACCGCGACGGCGCATGCAGAAATCGATATCGAAGTCGGGCGGCGAAACGCGCTCGGGATTCAGAAAGCGCTCAAACAATAATTTAAAGCGCAGTGGGTCGAGATTGGTGATGCCGAGCAGATAAGCGACGAGGCAACCAGCACCCGAGCCGCGCCCCGGACCGACGGGGATGCCTTGGCGCTTGGCCCAATCGATAAAATCCCACACGAAGAGAAAATAATCGATGAATCCAGTTTTGGTAATGATCGAGAGTTCGTAATCGATCCGTTCAATCAGGGTGTGGGCGAGCGCTTGGTTGGTCGCTTTCTTGGGCTTATGGTAATCGACTCCGTAGCGATTTAGCAGGCCGCTGAGGCAAAGATGCTTCAGGTACTCAGCGCGATCTGTCTTCACTTCCGGGGGCAGCGGATACTTGGGGTAGCGTTCAGAGCCCTTGGGGAAAGGGATCGTGAGATCGCACATCTCGGCTACGAGTTGAGTATTTAAGACTGCTGCGGGCATCTCGGCGAAGAGGGACGCCATCTCGTCGCGCGACTTTAGATAGAACTGGGTACCACTAAACTTCATTCGATCAGTCTCGGCGATTTTAGAGCCAGTTTGGATGCACAGCAGCGCATCGTGCGGTCCAGCATCGGTGTGATTGACGTAATGAACGTCGTTTGAACAAATTACTTTCAGGCCAAATTCTTCACCTAATTTGAGTAGGCCGGGGATAATTTTTCGCTGCTCAGGGATGCCGTGGTCTTGGATCTCTACGAAATAATTTTCGCGGCCAAAGATCTCGACGAAGCGGCCGCACGCTTGCCGGGCCTCTGCGAAGCGGTCGTGCAGCAGATGCTGGGGTACGACTGAGGCGAGGCAGCCGGTAAATCCGATCAAGCCTTGAGCATGGCGGGCGAGCGTCTCGAGATCGGTTCGGGGTTTATAATAAAAACCCTTCAGATGGGCATCGGAGACTAGCTTGAGTAGATTTTGATACCCCGTGAGATCCTTTGCGAGCAAGCCGAGGTGAAAAATGCTTTTCCCCTCATCGGTGCGGGCGGTGCGTTCTAAGCGTGAGCCGGCCGCTAGGTAAAGTTCGCAGCCCACGAGTGGTTTAATGCCCTTAGCTTTGGCCTGATTGTAGAATTCGATCGCGCCAAAAAGATTACCATGGTCGGTGAGGGCGAGGGCCTTCATCCCCAGTTCGGTGGCGCGATCCATCAATCGGTCGATGCGACAGGCCCCATCGAGGAGGCTGTAGTCGCTATGGACGTGAAGATGAACGAAATTTTGGTCGACGGAACCCACGGGTAATCATGGGAATCCCGTCGGCTAAACCGATCAAGCAGTAAAGTGTAAGGTTATTTGCTGCCGAAGTTTACCCAGATACGGCTGAATGCCGGCCTTGGCTTTCAGGCTAAGCGGGCGATGATTCTGGCTAAGCGCGTGCCATCGGCTAAAAATTGGGGTTGACGGTGACGGAACCGGCTGGCTTCGTCCTCCTTTTCTCCAACGCCAACCTGTCTATTTCCCATGTCTATTGAGATCAAAATGCGTAAAAATGAGCCGATCGATCGTGCGCTACGTCGCATGAAGAAGAAGCTCGAGCGCGAGTGCATCATTAAAGATGCCCGCATGAAGCGCTATGCTGAAAAGCCCTCAGAGCGCCGTCGCCGCAAGGAGAAGGTCATGGCCTTCACCTGCATGCTCCGCCGTCGTTACGCTGAGTAATTCTCAGAACTAGTTGATTTTCAATGGCCGGCATCTGCGGATGACCGGCCTTTTTCTTGTCCCATTTTCACCTTGTTTGAATCGAAGTTGCCAGCGCCTCAATGGGGAGCGGCTGCGATTATGAGCGGTGACTTGATTCAGGCGTTGGGCGGTGTAGTCTGATCTTGTCATGAAACCTCGCGTCGCCCTTTCGTCCTGTTGGTGTTCGCATCGCCATCAGGATGGCTATGCGATGCTGCAGGAGATGGCTGCCTTGGGTTTTGAGTGGGTGGAATTAAGCCACGGGATCAAGGTTGTGCTCGTACCAGGCATTCTCAAGGCCGTGGCTGAGGGTGTAAAGATCGCCTCAGTGCACAATTTTTGCCCGTTGCCGACGGGGGTTACGCATGCTGCGCCGAATCATTATATGCCGTCGGCCACTGATGCGCGGGAGCGCGATATGTGGCTCCGGCAAAGTAAGCGGACCATTGATTTTGCGCACCAGGTCCACGCGACGAAACTGGTGCTGCATCTTGGGGCGGTGGAGTTTTTCTGGTTCAACCCCGCGCGCCCATTAGATCGTTACCTGGAAGCTCACCCAGGCGTCGATTTAGTGGGAGATCCGGTTTACCATAAGCTTTTGCAAAAATCACTGAAACGATTGGCGGATCGCCAGCCGCGTTACTGGAAAAACACTCAAGAGGGACTGGCCGCCCTGTTGCCTTATGCTGAGCAAAAAGGAATTAAGTTAGGTTTTGAAAACAGGGAGAAGTTTGAAGAGCTACCTCTCGATGCAGATCATGGGGAGCTAATCGCAGCGACGGGCAAGCCGGCGGCCTGTGGTTATTGGCACGATACTGGTCATGCTCAAATTAAGGACCGAATGGGCTTATTGAAACACCGCGATCATTTGGCGCGAAATGCGGCCCACACAATCGGCTTTCATTTGCATGATGTCAGCGCTGATGGTCGTGACCACCAAGCAATCGGCTCGGGGCAGATTGATTTTAATATGATCAGCAGCTTTTGGCGGCCTGAGCACACGCTAGTCATTGAGCTGAGCCCGCGCGTAACTCAGGCTGAAGTCCTCTCATCGAAGCAACGAGTTGAGGCACTGCTTGCCGCGCGGTTCGCTTGAGGGTGTGGCGAAGTGCGCCCTTCGACGCACTTATGCGGTTAACTTTTAATGTAATCCTTCCATTGGAAGAAACCAATGGCCTCGAGTTCAGTAAGCATGGCTTTCACGCTGGCGGCATCAGGATTAGCATTGGGCAGGCGGGTGGGGCCTACCGGTACGCCGAGATGTGTCATGAGAGCCTTTGCTGAGCCCAAATAGCCTCGTTGGGCAACGATCCGGATTACTTGCATCAGGCGGGCTTGTTCAATTTGCGCAGTCGCGAAATCATTACGCTCAAAGGCGGCGATCATCCGGTGGAGGGGGCCTGCGGAAAAATTATAAGTACTGCCAATGCCTCCTTGCGCGCCCATGGCAAGGGCCGACAGAAAATATTCATCAATGCCCCAAGGTAGGTCGAAGCGGCCTCCGGCCAATTGGCGGCCTAAGAGATAGGTTCCAAGATCAGGATTGGAGTATTTTACTCCTGCCAAATTAGGCACCCGTGGGGCGGCGAGCGTGAGAAATTGATCCACCGGAAAGCTAATCCCGGTCAGCGCTGGAATATCGTAGTAATAAAAAGGAGTGTTGGGCGCGGCCCGCGCGACCTGTTCACAACAGCCAACTAAATCCTCCAGGGTGCGGGGTTTAAAATACGACGGCGCGATCATCGAGATCGCGGCGGCGTGGTTTTTTTCTGCCTGAGTGGCCAGGGTGGCCGCATCTGCCAGGCAGTTCGCGCCAACGTGCACGACGACTTGCATGCCGCTTGTTTGGGCGACTTGCGCCCAGCGATCACCTAGCGCGAGGCGCTCAGCCAGCGTGAGGGAAGTGCTTTCACCCGTCGTGCCACCAATAAAGACAGCATTAATATGGCGCGCTTGAAGATAGGCCGCCTGTTTTTCTACGACCGCTAGGTGCAGAGACCCATCGGCGTGGAAAGGCGTATGCGTCGCTGGGCAGAGACCGTGAAATTTAAAGACAGGCATGATGCAGGGAGTGGGGTGAGGGGGAAATTGGCTCTTAAGGGATAAACTAATAATAAGAGCGAAAGCAATGTCGGTCGCGGCTTGATCGCGAGGGCTACGCCCGATTATTTTTTACGCTGCTCTTCAATCCATTTTTTATGGGGACCTGATAGGGTGATGCTTGGTAGTCGATCAAAAGGGATCCACTCCAAGTCAGCTTGGGCTTTGATTTTTTTGTTTAATGCTGGGGTCAGGGTCAGGCGGTAAATGGATTCGGTGATTTGATATCGCGTGATGGCGCGCCGTTTGACTGCGATCAGGAGTTTTGCGCTGGGGGTGGGGCATTGAAGATCAGTGGCCTCAGGGAGTTCGTACAATCCGGCGAGGCGCTTCGCCTGCGCATGTCCACGCCGTAATAACAGCCGATCGCCAAATTCGCACCAGAGGCGGGTGACGGCGCGTTGCTCAATTAGTTTGGGCTGAAGGCGGGGGAATTTTTCGGGCTGACCGTGGGAATGAGCCTGGCAAAAGCCGGCGACCGGACAGCTCGAGCATAGCGGATTTTGGCGAACACAAACGGTGGCCCCAAGCTCCATCATCGCTTGGTTGTGTTCGCCCGGTTGGCTGGCAATGACGAGAGCATCCGCGAGTGGGGTGAAATATTTTACAGCCGCTGTACCATCCCGAAATAGGCGGCCTTCACCCGCGATGCGGGCGAGAATACGGACTACATTACCATCGACGACCGCGGCAGGTTCCGCAAAGGCGATGCTGGTGATGGCGGCGGCCGTGTAGGGGCCGATGCCGGGCAATTCGCGCCACTCAGCGGGAGTGCGGGGTGGCTTTGGCTGGGCGGCTATTTGTTGAGCTAGCTTATGCAGATTTCGCGCCCGCGAATAATAACCGAGACCTTCCCAAAGTTTCATAACTTGAGACTCAGAGGCGGCGGCGAGCGCAATGAAATCGGGTAAGGCGTGTAGCCAGCGATCAAAGTAAGGGAGCACCGTCTTGACCTGAGTTTGCTGTAGCATGAACTCGGAGACGACCGTTTTGTACAGCGAAGGGGCGAGGCGCCAGGGGAGCGGGCGTTGATGAACGCGGTACCACGCGTGCAGCGCTTTTTGAAAGGAGCGGCGTTGGGCGATGAGCTTTGCAGAATGGGCCACGAAATAATCATTAGACACCATAAAAGCCGAAGTGGAAAGAGGTGTTTTCTCGGCGTGCTTTTTCGGGTTTTTTGTGGCTAATCCTCCCCATGCCTAAACGGTTCGACGACGCTGAGGGAAAGCAGCCCAAAGCGATCACTTCCTATACCATCAAGCTTGATGACGCGCAGATGAAAAAGCTGCAGGCGGCGTGCGCTGCCAAACACTGGGAAACCGCGGAGGTGCCTTACGCCCGTTTCGCCTTTAGGGGGCCCAAGGTCAATGTCACTGCCTACACGAGTGGAAAGGTCGTAGTGGCCGGTAAAGAGACCGAAGAATTTGTCCAAAATGTTATCGAGGCCGAAGTGACGGGTGCGCCTAAGCTTGGGTACGATGAGGTCCTCCACCCCGATTGGTTTGAGCCCCACGCTGGCCTGGATGAAAGTGGTAAGGGCGATTTATTTGGACCGGTTGTGGCGGCGACCGTCATTGCAGAGGGAGATGCTGTGCGCAGTTGGCTCGCGGCGGGCGTGCGGGATAGTAAGACCATTGTTGATGCGCAGATTCTAAAATTGGATGACTTGATTAGGGATACCCCCGGGGTGGTCGTGGAGGTGCGGCATCTGGACATGGCGGAATATAATCGGACCATGTTACAACCCTTTGCTAGTCTTAATCGTTTATTGGCGCAGCATCACGCCGATGCACTTGATGCTGCGCTCCAGAAAAAATGGGTGCCCCGCGGGCTGCTCGATCAATTTTCCAAGGAGCCGCTGGTGCAACGCGTGATGAAGAAGAAAGGGCTCGAGCGATTCGATCTGCAGATGCGAACGAAAGCTGAAGAGGACCCGGTCGTTGCGGCGGCATCTATTGTAGCCCGCGCAGAATATGTGCGCCTAATGCATGCGCTTTCTCGCGAATTCGGGGACAAGCTCCAGAAAGGGGCCGGTGCACTCGCTAAGGCGCAGGCGGCCTTGTTGATTGAGCAATTAGGGGCCCGGACGCTCGGTCATTTTGCCAAATTACATTTTCGTACCTGTTACGAGGTGGTCGCCGCGGCTGGGAAATTGGCGGAATTACCGCTAAAAGAACCGAAAGAAAAAACGGAGTGGAAGCGGTGAGCGGTTGGTTAGCTCAATTTTCTGGGCAGCGCTAACCCATCACCCTAGCTCAAAGCCTATGGCTACTAAGCGCCGTCAGCTTCGCGGATTTGATCTTAAGCAGATTTTTGGCTTAGGGAGTTTGCTGGGAGTTGATGAAGCCGGTCGCGGCGCGCTGGCGGGACCGGTGGTCGCGGCTGCGGTGCTGGTCACGTCTGAATTTCTCGAAGGCCGCTGGGCCGTGAGTAAATCGGGTCGCGTTAATGATTCAAAGCAACTCAGTGCGCTCGAGCGCACTGAGTTGTGGTTAGAATTTGAAGATTTAGTGCAGCAAGGGCAGATCCATGCGAATTACGGAATTGCGAGTGTGGCGGAAATTGAGGCCGTTAATATTCTAGGAGCCACCAAGCTCGCAATGCGCCGGGCGCTCGAGGGGATTTATCCAGCAACAGCGTTTGAGCGTAAAGTGGAGCCCGATCTTTTTGCCAGCGAGGCGGAAAAGAAATCGTTCCAGCCCACGGTCTCTTGTCGAATTCTGATTGACGGGTTGCCGTTGCGAAATTTTCCGTATCCGCATGAAGGTATTGTGAGTGGTGATGGCCGTTCACTTTGTATCGCGATGGCTTCGATTATTGCGAAGGTTACGCGCGATCGATTAATGGATGAACTCGATCTCCAGCATGCTGGTTACGGTTTCGCGCAGCATAAAGGCTACGGAACCGAAGAGCATCGGGCCGCGATATTAAAACTAGGGCGCAGTGCAGTCCATCGGGATAGTTTTTTGAGAAAATTATATGCCCAGCCGCGTGATTTGGAGGGGCAGATGATACTGTTTGATTGAACGACTCGACGGCTTAGTGTTTTCTTAAATTAATGTCCGGCAAAAAACTCAGTTCGCTCGATAAAGTGCTCGGTCGCCTGGATCGACTCGATGTCGCTGGTTTGCAGACGTTAGTGCAGCGCTTAGCGCGCGAGCGAACTATGCTCGATGCGGTATTCAATATCTTGCAAGAGGGGGTGCTGGTGATCACCGCTGATGGCGAGATCGACTATGCCAATGATGCGGCGGCGCAGATGATTGGTTTTAAGGATCAGAGTGGCGCGGCGGCTACGCTCTGGCGGTTGGTGCCTGGTTTACGGGCTTCCCTCGATGGGGAAAGCGCGCGTGGCCAGCCTGCGGGCCAGCCGCTAATTACCCGGGAGTTTGAACTCACGTATCCCCAGGCGCGCGTGGTCCGGCTCTACATGGTGCCGTTTCATGAAGGGGAACAAGGCGAAGCGAGATTTGTTATAATTTTGGCAGATATCACGCGGGAGAAAAAGTCGACGCAGGAGCTCATCGAAAATGAGCGGACTTCATCGGTCTTACTCCTCGCGGCCGGTGTCGCCCATGAGTTGGGTAATCCGCTGAACTCACTGACGATTCATCTGCAGCTCATTGAGCGTAAATTGAAAAAGTTGCGCGATGCTAAAGAGGCTGCCGCGTTGACGGAATCTATTCAAATTTGTCAGGGAGAGGTGACGCGGCTCGATGGTATTATTCAGAATTTCCTCGAAGCAATTCGCCCGCGCCCACCGGATTTGGCGGAGGTTAATGTAGTCGAAGTCATTGAAGACGTTCTGCGTTTCCAAGAAAAAGAATTTGCCGACCGAGAAATTAAAATCGAAGGCGAATTGCCGGAAAGTACGCCGCTGATTATGGCGGACCGTAATCAGTTAAAGCAGGTGTTTTTCAATTTATTAAAAAATGCGATGGAGGCCATGCAACCTGGTGGCATGTTGGGGATTCGGGTCCGTGCCGATGATGATTCCATCTTTGTACGAGTTGCTGACGCGGGCGTGGGCATTAAGCAGGAGGATCTCGCGAAGCTTTTTTCGCCCTACCACACGACTAAAGTGGGTGGTCATGGTTTGGGTTTGATGATTGTGCAGCGCATCATGCGCGAGCACGGCGGACAGGTCGGTATTGAAAGCAAAGAAGGCGTGGGCACAGTGGTGACACTGCAATTTCCTCAGAAGCACCGGCGGGTCCGAATGCTGAAAAGCTAGTCTGCTTAACTCGCTGGCGGAGCGGTGCGGCGATAGTAGAGGTACAATTCTTCCACTTTCGCTCGGGCCCACGGCGTGCGCCGAAGAAATTGCAGACTAGATTTGACGCTCGGGTCAAAGTTGAAGCAGCGAATATCGATGCGCCGGCCGAGTTCGGCCCAGCCGTAATGGGCCGATAACTCTTGGAGAATCATCTCAAGCGTGACGCCATGCAGGGGATCATTAGTTGAGGCGTGAGTCATGGGTAAAGTGAGCCAGCTTAACGTTCCAGCTCGTAGCCGAATAGCGCAATTTCTTCGGTGCGGGGTGGGAAAGCGACGAGGGCCAGCTTCCCGGCTACTACCGGATAAACGGGCGCCATTATTTTTCGATTTTCTGTCAGTGACCTCAGTTGTGCTTTATAAATAAGGTCCTGAGAAAATTTGTTTTCTACTTTCAAATTGAGAAGTGGTTTTTTCTTAGCGGGATCGGTGGGGTCGAGCGTTAAAATAACTTGGGCCTCGGCATCCAGCGTCTTTGATGTTTGGACTAATTTTATTTTTCCACCCAGCTGGGTGAAGCGGGCATAAATGGTTTCGCCGGGATGAATCAGAATGGTATTAGGTTTTTCCGCTGCCCCAGAGGCGAGAGACCAAAACAATAAGTAGGGGAGTAGACACAGTAGCTTTTTCATAAAATATATGACCATTAATCTGTTCGGAACTCAGTAAACAGGGAATATAAAAATAATCATGATCGGTGGTGGGTCCTGGGAGCGACGAATGTTGGAATGATATTAGTGCGACTGAATTTTCATCGCGTCCGCCCTTGCGCTAGCGGGTGGCGTCTGGCACCCAGAGCAAGCCCTATGCGTATTCTCCGTTACCCTGCTTTTGATCAATTAGAGATGGCTGACTGTGACCCGGTTCCGCTCCGCCCGGATGAAGTCCGCTTGCGAGTGGCTGCGTGCGGCATTTGCGGGAGTGAGCTAGAGTCTTTCAAGAACCGCAGCCCGCGGCGTCCGCCACCGCTGGTCATGGGGCACGAGTTTTGTGGCATAATTGAAACAGTAGGACCGGCCGTGCGCGACTGGAAGGTAGGCGCACGGGTCGTTAGCAATTCGCTGGTTCCCTGTGGGCAATGTGTGCGCTGCCAGCGCGGTGACACCCACTTATGTGCACAACGCCAAGTGTTTGGCATGCACCGCCCCGGCGCTTTTGCTGAACAGGTTAATGTGCCTGCGCGTTGTTTGATTCCTTGGCCAGAGCAAGTGCCCGCGGCGGCAGCGGCTTTGGCAGAGCCGTTGGCAAACGGCTTGCACGTTGCTCGCCTCACGCAGCATCTCCCGGCAGAGACCGTCTTGGTGATTGGCGCAGGTCCGATTGGATTATTTTGTCAGCAAGCTTTGCAGGTAATGCGTGGAGCCCGCGTAATTGTGGCTGATTTGAGTCCGGAACGGTTGGCCGTGGCGACGCGCCTTGGCGCATCTCGGGTGATTAATTCTCGCGTAGAAAATGTGGCGCAAGTCATCGCAGAGATCACCGGAGGCGAGGGCGCCGATCTTACGGTGGATGCGGTCGGGGCCGCGATCACCAAGCACGTTTCGCTCGAAGCGCTACGTCCCGGTGGCGCTGCGGTGTGGATTGGCCTCCATGCGAATGAGCTGACGCTCGATTCTTATGCGATCACTTTGCCGGAGAAACAGGTGTTTGGTACCTATGCGGCCAAGCTGGATGAGTTAAGCCAAGCGCTAGATTTAATGGCCACGGGTCGAGTCGATGCCTTGTCCTGGGTCCAATCCTTTCCCCTTGAGGAGGGGGCAGTCGCTTTTCGACGCATGTTGGCGGCCCAAGGAACTGATCTTAAAGCCGTTCTCTGCCCAAATTAATCTCCTGATTTATGATAACAACAACGCACTCTCGCCGCCCGCTCGTGGGACGTTTTCAAGGCAAGGTGGCCCTCGTGACGGGCGGCACTAACGGGATTGGCTACGCAATCGCGCTCGAATTATTACGCGAAGGGGCGCAGGTCGTCGTGAGTGGATTGCCGGCGGATGGGGCCGAAGGGGAGCGCGCCTTTGCCGCTGCAGGCTTCACGCCCTTCTTGGTAGCAGGTGATTTAGCCAGCGAGGCTTTTTGTGATGAGTTGGTGGCTGCCGTGCTCGCGCGGCATGGACGTTTGGATTATCTCGTGAATAATGCATTTTCTTTCATCGCAAAAGGGCTCGATGCGACCCGCGAGGATTTCCTGCGGAGTTTGAGTGTAGGGCCAATCGCTTTTGCGCGACTCATGCAGTTAGTCGCGGAGCCAATGAAGCGGGTGGGGGGCGGGGCAATTGTTAATGTCTCCAGTATTTCTGCTAAAATCGCCCAACCGAATCGTTGGACTTATAACGCAGCTAAAGGTGCGGTCACCCAGCTCACGCGTTGTGCGGCTCTTGATCTCGCGCCGCATAAAATCCGGGTTAACAGTGTTAGTCCCGGCTGGATTTGGACGCGAGAAGTCGACAAAGCTGCCGGGGGCGATCGGGCAACTTATGATCCCATTTGGGGTCAATTTCATATGCTGCGTCGCATGGGCTTACCGATAGAAATTGCGGGACCAGTACTTTTCTTGCTGAGCGATGATGCCGCTTTTATTACCGGCTCGGACTTACCGGTTGATGGCGGCTACAATGGGCTAGGTCCTGAAGGGTTAGGGCAGAATACTAAAATCGCGGGATCGCACTGATCACCCTCTTTAATTATCATATTTATGAATCAATTTCGTGTAGTGATTACTGATCACGGTTTTCCTAATCTGAAGCAGGAAGAGGCCGTGTTTGCTCAGGCCGGTCTTAATTTGACGGTGGCTCAATGTAAAACACCGGAGCAGGTCGTGGCAGCTGCGCAGGGTGCTGACGCCCTCCTGGTGCAATGGGCGCCCGTGACCAGCGCGGTCATTGCAGGATTGGATCGCTGCCGCGTGATCGTGCGTTACGGAATCGGGGTCGATAATGTTGATCTGGCGGCCGCGCGCGCCAAGGGCATCGCTGTTTGTAATGTTCCGGATTACGGCGTCCATGAAGTGGCGGAGCATGCGGTGGCCTTGGCGCTCACCTTGGCGCGGCAAGTTGCTCCGATCGATGCCCGTTTGCGGAGTGGTACTTGGAAAATAACGCCGGATCGGCCGATGCCTGCTTTGCGCACGACGACTTTTGCCACTGCTGGTTTCGGGCGAATTGCGCGCACCGCCCATCGCATGATGGCAGGATTTGGCGGTCCCCGCATTGCCTATGATCCTTATGTATCGGCTGAGACGATGGCTGCCGAGGGCGTAGAATCAGTGGGCATTGCTGAATTATTTAGTCGGGCTGGCATTCTTTCGCTGCATTTGCCGCTGACTCCCGAGACTCGCCATTTCGTAAATGCTGCCCGGCTCAATACTATGGGGGCTACCGCAATCGTTGTAAATACGGCGCGCGGTTCGCTGATTGATACCATGGCCTTGGCAGCCGCCTTGCAGGCAGGGACGATCGCCGGAGCGGGTCTGGATGTTTACGAAGTAGAGCCATTGCCCGCTGATCATCCGATCCGATCTGCTCCGAGGGCTTTGCTCACTTCGCACGTCGCTTGGTATAGCGAGAGTAGTATTCCCCGTCTCCAGCAATTGGCAGCGGAGGAAGTCGTACGCTGCTTGCGGGGAGAACCTTTAAAAAATTGTGTTAATTAATCACGACAGCTCAGCCATTTCATCTCATGCCAAATTATCCGATCATCGATACGCATTTGCATGTTTGGGACCTTCAGCGGCTGCGCTATCCGTGGCTAAGCAGCGTGCCCGCTTTGAATCGGAATCATTTGCTCGCTGATTATCGAACGGCGTGTGGGGCGGTGGCGGTAGCTAAAATGGTGTTCGTGCAATGCGAATGCGATCCGACGCAGGCCTCAGCGGAGGCCGCGTGGGTTACCGAATTAGCCCAGAGCGAGCCGCGTTTGCGGGGTATCGTGGCATGGGCTCCACTTGAGCTGGGCGAGGCTGCGGCGGCTGAGCTTGCGCCGTTAGCAGCAAATTCCTTGGTCAAAGGCATTCGCCGGATTATTCAATTCGAGGCCGACCCCGCTTTTTGCCTGCGGCCAGAATTTATCCGCGGGGTGCAGTTGCTGCCGCGATATGGACTCAGTTTTGATCTGTGTATTAATCACACCCAGTTGGCGAATACGCTGCAGTTGGTTCGCCAGTGTCCTCACGTGAAATTTATTATGGATCATATTGCCAAGCCAGACATCAAGGCCGGTCAACTCGATCCTTGGCGGGCGGAAATGCGCGAGTTGGCCGCGTTGCCCAATGTGTGGTGTAAATTATCTGGGCTGGTCACGGAAGCAGATCACACGGGGTGGACGGCGGCCCAGTTGCAGCCTTATATCGATCACGTCGTTAATTGTTTTGGTTTTGATCGCATCATTTTCGGTGGTGATTGGCCGGTTTCAACCCAAGCAACCACTTATCCGCGCTGGGTTAGTACACTGGATACAGCCCTGGCGGGCAGTTCAGCGCAGGAGCTGCGCAAATTATACGTGAGCAACGCGGAGTCTTTTTACCGTATTTGATCTTTAGCTGAGAGGCGCGCCGGCTGGTCCCGTGGATTTAGCCGCGCACATTTAGCCGTTATAATTGGTCAACTCGTGCGAGTTGCTGAGCGGGCCAACCTTTGCCCTTCACTTTAAGGCTTAGTCGGTGTTCCGTTGTTAACTAATATGGAAGTGATTTTTATGGGTACGGGCACATCGCAGGGGGTGCCGATGATTGCGTGTGATTGTGCGGTGTGTCGTTCGGTTGACCCGCGGGATCAGCGCACGCGATCCTGTCTGCATGTGGTGATGGATGGGTTGCATATTCAAATTGATGCGGCGCCCGAGTTTCGGCTCCAGTGTTTGCGGGAAAAAATTTCTTGGGTGGATTTTTTTATTCTGACGCATGGTCACGCTGATCACATTAACGGGATGGACGATTTGCGGCGCTTCTGTGATCTGCTCGGCGGGAGCGCGTTAACAGTTTACACGACCGAGGAAGGGGCGAGCCGCACACAAGCCGTATTTCCTTACACGATCGCGGACCGCCCAATATCAGCGGGTTATGCAGCCTTTAAGCTGCAGTTAATGCCAGCTGTGCTGGAGTTGCCCCAAGGGACGATCCGATCAACCCGCCTGCCACATGGCGGGATCAATACGCTAGGATTGATTTTCGAGGAAAAATCGTCGGGAAAGAAATTTGTATATTACAACGACTGCAAACAGGTGCCGCCGGCGGCTGTGGCTTTGGCGCGTGGGGCGGATGTGGTCGTGCTCGATGGTTTACGCGTCGAGCTTCATCCCACGCACATGAACATTGAGGAAGCGTGTGCCGCTGCGGCAGAGATTGGGGCCCCGCTGAGTTATTTAACCCATCTCACGCACCGCATCGGCCACGTTGAATGGAGCCCCAAACTTCCGTCGGGGGTCCAGTTGGCGTATGACGGATTGCGGCTGAGTCTGTAGGTAAGGCTGGGGCAGGTGGGGTGCTAGTTAAAAAGCCCAGATGCGTGGAATCACATACATGGCGACGAGAAAGCAAATGAGGTTGAGTGGGACCCCGATTTTTATGAAGTCGCTGAAACGATATCCGCCGATGCCATAAACATAGGTGTTGGTTTGGTAGCCAATGGGGGTCGCAAAGGCTGCAGAAGCAGCGAAAGTAATGGCGATGATAAAGGGACGTGAATCAAGCCCCGCCGCAGTTGCTAGTCCTAGCGCGATGGGGGCCATGAGGGCAGCGACCGCGGTGTTGGAAAGTACTTCGGTGAGCAGCATCGTCACTAGGTAAAGGCACGCCAGTAGAGCGAGTGGTTTATATGGACCTGAGACGACATGATCAGTGCCGGAGACGATTGTCTGGGCGATCCAAGCGGCTGCGCCGGTATGTTGCATGGCTGCACCGAGAGCGAGCAGGCCAAAAATGACAAAGAGCAGATTCCATTCGATGGCCGCATAAGCTTCGCGAGTTTTTAGGCAGCCGCAGAGGCACAGGAAAACGCAGCCAGTGATGGCGCCGGTCTCGATGGGGATTAGGCCAAAAGTTTCAGCCAGTACTACACTGGCAATGGTAGCGATGACGAGGGGGATGCGCCGGTGGAGAGAGAAGGACGGCAGTGGTGGCCGGTCAAAGAGGATGAGATCATCCTCCTGGCGTAAGCTATTGATCGCCTGCTCCGTGCCCATCATCAGGAGGATATCGCCCATCGCGAGGGGCAGAGAGGCAACTTCATGGCGGACATTTTGACCACCCCGATGGATGGCTAGGACGACAACGCGAAAGCGTTGGCGAAAATTAAGTTCACCAATACTGCGACCGATTAATTCTGAATTGGGAGCTACTGCCCCCTCAAAGACGACGCCTTCGTGGGCCGTGATTTGTTCAAGTCCAGCCTCAGCGGTAAAATCAAATCCTGGCATGGCCCGGGCTCGGGCGATCCCAGAGGGCCGGCAAGATAATACCATGCGATCGCTGACGCAAAGCGGGGTAATGTCAGGGTCCATCGTGATGGCGACACCGTCGCGGACGACCTCAATGACTCGAAAACCGCGGGTGCTGATAAGGCCAGAGGCTTTCAGGCTTTTGCCGATGAGAGGAGAATTTAATGGGACAAACGCTTCGGTGAGATATTCGCGGCGTTCTTCTTCAGACAGTATCGAAGTAAGCATTTCACGCGCGGGCAGGAGACGTTTGCCGGCTAGCGCGAGATAGAGCGCGCCGATGGCCGCGGCGGGGACACCTACCCACGCGAGCTCAAACATGCGTAGGCCAGTTTCACCCCGATCATGCAGGATGCCATTTACTACGAGATTAGTGCTGGTACCGATTAGGGTGCAGGTGCCACCGAGAACTGAAGCGTAGGACAGGGGAATCAGGAATTTAGAAGCCGGCAGATTCATCTTCCGGGCCAAGGCCAGCACCACGGGAACAAAAACGACGACCACTGGGGTGTTATTGATCCAGGCAGAGATGAAGGCCACCGTGACCACCAGGAGTAAAATCACTAAAGGGTAGGGTAGCGTGGCTGCTCGGCTAAACCAGCTGGTGAGGTAGTCGACCGCCCCGCATTTAACCAAAGCGGCGCTTAGTACGAACATCGCCGCCACCGTGATCGCCGCGGGATTCGCAAAAACCGCCATGGCTTTCTCGCGCGGCAGCACACCCGAGAGCAATAGGATGCTAAAGACGCTCAGGGCGATGATATCAGGTGGGTATTTTTCCCAGATAAAGGCTAGCAGCGTCAATAAAAGCAGGCTGAGCACAAAGGCTATTTCCCAAGTCATGAACAAATTGTCTAAATGATTGCGCGAGGCCCGCCGAGTGTAAATTACCGCGGCCGACAGGCTTTGGTAACGCAAGCGGGAATCTATTTATGAAATAACCCAGAGATGCATTCTCTATTTACTTTTATCCCAACATGAGTAAAGTTATTATGATTAACTAATTCACTTAGTTTAATAATTATTCTTCACCTTCCTCGAGCATGGCCAAAATTTACAACGACATCACCGAAACGATCGGCAACACCCCGCTCGTGCGCCTCAATCGCACGGCCGCAGCCCACGGGGCAGAGGCCGATATTCTGCTTAAGCTAGAATTTTTTAATCCACTTTCCAGCGTTAAGGACCGCATCGGGTTCGCGATGATTGATGATGCGCTGAAGTCAGGGAAAATTAATAAAGACACTGTCCTGATTGAACCGACCAGTGGTAACACCGGGATTGCGCTAGCCTTTGTGGCGGCAGCTAAGGGTCTTAAGCTCATCCTGACCATGCCTGAGACGATGAGCAGCGAGCGTCGTAAGCTGCTCAAAATTCTTGGAGCGCGGCTCGTTCTCACGGAGGGGCCCAAGGGAATGAAGGGAGCCATTGCTAAAGCAGAAGAATTGGCCTCGAAAATCCCCGGAGCAGTTATACTTCAGCAGTTCGCTAATCCCGCGAACCCAGCCGTGCATCGCAAGACGACTGCCGAGGAAATTTGGCGGGACACGGATGGTCGAGTCGACTTTATCGTGTCGGGGATTGGCACTGGTGGTACGATTACCGGTATCGGTGAGGTGCTCAAGGGGCGTAAGGCGGGGGTAAAAATTGTCGCGGTTGAGCCGGATGCTTCGCCGGTGCTTTCCGGTGGCGCACCTGGCCCGCATAAATTGCAGGGCATTGGTGCCGGCTTCGTGCCAGCGGTGCTCAACACCAAAATTTACGATGAGATTATCCGCGTGAAGGAGGCTGATTCGGGTCCCGTGTCCAAGCAGGTCAATCAACTCGATGGTATCCCGATCGGCATTTCTTCGGGAGCGGCGGTCTGGGCTGCCCTTCAGCTCGCCAAGCGGCCTGAAAATAAGGGCAAGCAAATCGTCGTGATTATTGCTTCGAGCAGCGAACGCTACTTATCCACTTGGCTGTTTGCTGATGTCAGTGTCGAGAGTGATTCGATCGATGATCTGCTCGCGCCAGCGGGAGCAGATCAGGCTGCTCTTAAAATTTAGTTCTACCCGACAAACGTTCGAGCGGTTAGGCCCGTCCCTGCTAGCCAGATGGCTTCGGGTCGGTTTGAAACCATCGATAGAAGCTGACGCCAAAAGCGATCATGGCGACGGACATCCCGACGAGTTTCATCATGGCTCCAGCCAACAATTGATCGGCAGCGGCGGTCAGGCTCGTAATGCGCGGGGCATATTCATAGGTCGGATAGAGCACGTCAGATGAAAACATGATATAAGCAAATACTGGCGTCATAGCGATGACGACAGCCACGAGGTAAAGCATCTGCCAGGCGTAGCTTGCAGGTGGAAATTCTTTAGAAGGGCTGAGCAGCGGCCACCAATAAAAAAGTGCAGCGCCGAACATCATGAAATGCTCGGCAATGTGGATCGCGCGATTTTGTAGGGCCCAATCGTAGAGGTAAGGCAGGTGCCAGCCAGAGTACACGGCTGTGTAGATACCGCCGCAGACCAGGGGATGGGTTAAAATTCTGAGCGGCCCTTGGAGCTTCGCTTGACTGGAGAGGGGACGGACCATCCAGTCAGGCAATCCGCTTAAAAACAGAATGGCGGCTGGGTAGATTAGGATCTGGTGTTGCAGCATGTGCGCGCTGAGCAGAAAGCGTTCAGCGATTTGATCGAGCGGCGAGCCGACTCCGAGGTAGAAACAGAGTAATGCCGCGTAGAATTTGATCGCATGGCGGCGGGGATAAGGGGCGCCTGGCGCAAGGCGCTCACGTAATGGCCCGGCGAGAATAGTATAAAGCCAGCCCAAGAAAATAAGTCCGCCGATGAGGAACGGCTCATTGTGCCAATGGGTCCAGTCGATCATAGTAGCACACCAATACGCACGTGTGAGCGAATGGCGACAAAAAGCGCTAAAATCGATGAGTCGGCGCCACCTCTGCCCAAATTTGATCAATAAAAAAGCCGCGCGGGGTCGCGCGGCTTAGATTCACTTGGAATTTCGCTTAACCGAGCGTGGTGCGGGCGAAGTCCAGCGCAGCGGCTGTCAGAGGCTTGCCGGCGTCAGAGGCGAACAGCTTCATCAGAGCAAACATGGTGAAACCAGCGAGCACGAGTCCGATAAAAAATAAGATGGTGCAGAACACTTTATCCCAACGCAGATGCATGAAGTAAAAAATAACGAACATGAACTTCACCGTAGAGAGCACGATGAGTGTCGTGACGACCAGCCACTTTACGATCGGAAGGTAGATTAGCACGACCTCGATGCCGGTAATAACCGCCAGAATCATCGCGATCTGGATGTAGAAGTGAAATTTGCTCGGCTCGTGGTGGCCGGCGGCAAGGGCGGGAGCAGTGGGTGCGGACATGAAGAGTTGGGCGAGAAGTTAAAAGCTGAATTTAGCTCAGAGGTACTCGAGGAGATAGACGGCGGTAAAAATGATAATCCAGACGATATCGACGAAATGCCAATAGAGGCCGATAGCTTCAACATCGATAGCGTTTTTCTCCCCGAATTCGACGGTTGGGTCGCTGGTACGGGCAAACCATACGAGGGCCGCACACGCGATGGCCCCGAGAATGAGCGGCTTGGCATCATGGCTGAGCATGGCGCGCAGGCTTTCGCCTTCGATGACTTCAAGCAGACCAGGGACGAAGAAAAGAAAGGCCACCCCTGCTGCTACGGCGAAGGCTAACAGGTGAAGAAAGTTTCGGCCCAAACCTCCGCCATGAGTTGGTTTAAAAGTCCGCACATACATCATGCCCAGTAAAAGTACGCCGATCGCAACGTGGGTGCCGTGGGTGCCGGTGAGGGTGTAGAAGGTGGAGCCAAAGATGCTATTCGATAGCGTCATGTGCTTGTCGGCCACGAAATGCGTAAATTCAAATACCTGACCGCCGAGGAAGATGCAGCCGAAGAAGATCGTGCCGAGAAGCATCGTGCGGGTGCTCTTCACGTTACCCTTCTGGATGGCGTTCACCGCGAGGGCCATGAGCAGCGACGACATCAGCAAGATGAACGTTGAGAAAGACGTTAGCTCGATGTCAAAAATCTGCGTCGGCACTGCATTCCCTGGAGGCGGGTTGAGGCGGTAGACGAGATGAGACGAGATCAGTGCGCCGAAGAACATGCAGTCCGAGGCGAGGAAGGCCCACCAAAGGAGCTTCTTGTTCGGAATGCCGGTGGAGGTTGTGTGATCGTGATGGTGGTCGAGGTGACCGTTAGCCGCAGGACTGCTCATGAGATGATTCGGTAAAGCTTAGTGGTGATCGCCGCGGGACTCGGTTACTTTGCCCTCAGCGTCGATATGAAGATGATAGCCACCGGGGCCTTCGAGGGCCCACAGATAGCAAGAAGCGACCATGAGGCCGAGGCCGGTGATGGCGAGTGGTAGGTGCGAAGCGAGGACTTGCTGGCCGAACATCGTCACGGGGTGATGAAGTTGGGCGAAATTGTACCCGCCCACCAGTAGGCCGATAGCTGCGAATAAGGGATACCACGATTGGTCCGGCATATGAATGCCGCCATGTGATTCTTCTGCTTTGATATGAGCGGCCTTTTCTTGAGCGATCTCAGCTTTGTGCGTTTTCTCATACCACCAAGCATCGCGTGCGTGGACGGTTGGGATGGCGGCGAAATTATGCTCAGGCGGAGGCGAAGGAATGGACCATTCTAAGGTGCGGGCATCCCAAGGATCGTTGCCGCATTTCTCGCCCTTGAAATAAGACCAAACTAACACTGCAAAATAGGTGAAGATACCAAGCCCTAGCAGGTAGGCTCCGTACGTGGCGAAAAGGTTGCCCTCGTTCCAGCCCATATTGGAATCATAGGTCCAGGTCCGGCGCGGCATACCATTCAAGCCCAAGAAATGCATGGGGAAAAAGGTCGCGTTGAAGCCGACAAAAATAACCCAGAAGGAAACTTTCCCCCAGAACTCCGGCACCATGCGGCCGAAGAATTTTGGAAACCAGAAATGAATGGCTGCAAGCAGGGCGAAGGTCGCTCCGCCAATGAGAACATAGTGGAAGTGAGCGATAACAAAGTAACTGTCTTGCTGTTGGGCATCAGCCGGAGCCGCGGAATGCATGATGCCCGAGAGTCCGCCCATCATGAACATCCAGATGAATCCGAGAGCAAACATCATGGGCACACGGGTAACAATCCGACCACCCCAGAGGGTCCCAATCCAATTGAAGACCTTAACCCCCGTTGGCACGGCGATCGCCATCGTCGCCAACGCGAAGGCGGCCGTGGCCACCGTCCCGAGACCGGTGGTGAACATATGGTGACTCCATACGCCGAAACCGATGAAGCCGATCGCCACACCCGAGAATACTACGATGGGATAACCGAAAAGGGGTTTACGCGCGAAGGTAGGCAGAATCTCTGAAACATAGCCCATCGGAGGCAAAATAAGAATATAGACCTCAGGATGACCGAAGACCCAGAAGAGATGCTGCCACAGGATAGGCTGACCGCCACCGGACACCTCGAAGAAATTGGTCCCGAAATTGCGATCGAACATCACCATGATCAGGGCGATGGCGATGGCTGGTAGTGCAAGCACCAGGAGGAAGCTCGTTACTAAGGCCATCCAAGTGAATACGGGTAAACGCATCATCGTGAGGCCGGGCGCCCTTAGATTGATGATTGTGACGATAAAATTCAGGGAGGCCACAATGGAGGAAATGCCTAGTACCTGAATACCGAGTACCCAAAAATCGGTCGAGAGATCAGGGGTGAAGCTCTTAGAGGTCAGCGGTGCATAGCCAAACCAGCCGATGTCAGGAGCGCCGCCAAAATTCCAGCTTGGGACGAAGTGGGAAATCCAACCGACATTGAGCAAGATTGCTCCGACGACCCAGACCCAGAGGGAAAAGGAGTTAAGGCGGGGGAAGGCCACATCGCGTGCGCCCACTTGGATCGGGATGAGCAAATTGAAAAACGCCGCATTGAGGGGCATGACGGCAAGAAAGATCATCGTGGTGCCGTGCATCGTGAACAACTCACTGTAGAGTTGCGCGCTGATGAAGCGATTATTCGGCACCATGAGCTGCGTCCGAATCATCAGGGCTTCGATCCCGCCGATGAGGAAAAATAAGATGGCGAAGCCGCCGTAAAGCATACCGATCTTTTTGTGATCGACGGTCGTCAACCAGCTGACGATGCCCGTTTTTGCGGTCGGGCGCGGGAAAAGGGAAAAGGTGGTAGCCGGTTGGGCTGTTTGTTTGCCGGTGAAGCCGGACTGGGCGATTACTTCTGCCATAAATATTGGGGTGAAGGAGGAGCGAAAGTTGAGAAAAAGGAGAGGCTGCGAGGTCGCGTCGTAATGGTGGAGTGCTGATTAACCCGTGGCCGCGATTATTTTAGGCTGTGCAGATAAGCGACGAGGGCATCGATCTCTTGATCATTAACGGTGAAGTTCGGCTTCCAGTCGTCGCCGTCTTTAACATTATAGCCGCCAAACCACATTTTATTGCCCGGTTTAAAGTGATTGGGATTTTTAATCCAAGCGTGCATCCGCTCGCGGGTGTTTTCTAATACACCAGCGGCGATGGTGGAGCGGGCGCCGACTCGGGTCAGGTCGGGGCCGCTGATGCCAACGCCTTCATGGCCGCGGATGCTGTGACAGCTAACGCAAGTTTTGGCCGAGAATAATTGGCGTCCTTGCGCGATCAATTGAGCATCTTCACCGGCTTCAGGATGCTGCATCTCCCGCCAAGCATTCAGGGGGTCAGCATCAAAAGCAGGGGAGGCAGCCAATGCTTCGCCGGCCTTTAGTTTCATCGCCGCAAATTGCACATGAGCGCTGCGATCAGCAGCGTTGGCTAGCAGAGCTGGCGTAACCGTGCGCGCTGGGGATTTCTGATTCTCCAGCCATTGCGAATAATCGCGAGGCGACAGAGCGATTACGCGGAAACGCATGATGGCATGCGATTCACCACAAAATTCAGCACATTGACCATAATAGTAGCCCGGTTTGTCGGCTTTGAACCAAAGAAAATTCGCGCGGTTCGGCATCATATCAACTTTCCCGGCGAGCTTTGGCACCCAAAAGCTATGAATCACATCGATGGTGCGGAGCTGGACCCGAATCGGGGTCCCAGCGGGGACGACCAATTCATTGCCGGTCACTAAAGGAGCTTCGCCACCGTTGGGTAGCTTCACGAGTTCCGTGGGATACTCGAATTTGAACCACCATTGATAACCGGTCGCGACGACTTCCATGGCGTTACCCTTCTCGTCTTCGGGTACATCGTGGGTGTACCAGATATCTCGCAAAGTGGGGATGGCGATGATGACTAACAAGGCGACCGAAGCGGCGATTAAGCCGATTTCTACAAAAGGATTCCCGTGTGCCTCAGGTGGTGGCTCGGCATGCTCATCGGACTCTGAGCGGGCGCGAAATTTAATCTGGGTGTAGGCTAGGATTGCGCCAACTACGACGAAGATGAAGGTGCAAACATACACCGTTATCATGAATAAGTCCCATTGCGCTTTGGCGACGGGACCTGCGGTGAGCATAGTGGACTGATTGCCACTCAGGTCGAAAATATCGGCCAGCTTACAGCCGGACAAAAGAACCAGGCCAAGCCCGGCGACTAAAGCGCGAGTTACGCGCGAAAAAGGACGATGATCGAAGCGGATGCGGGTCATGTATAACAGTAATGTTCTCAGCGGGAGGCGCTGGAGCAATAATGTCGGGCGAGCGTCTGCAAATAATCGGTCATTTCAACTACAAAACCACCGCAAAATATGCGCTATCCGCTCCCGCCTGAGGTATAATCTGTACGGGGATCGGTATTAGATATTTAGCAACCTTGACCTGCGTCATTGCGCTCTCTGGGGCCGTGTGTAATAATCCGTTTCTCATGAAAAAATACCTACTCCTTCCTCTCTTAGCCGCTAGCATTCTGCTCGTGGGCTGTGGTCAAAAAACTGAATCAGCCGCCGTGGTTGCGAGCGCTCCTACTGGTGCGTCTTTTGAACTGACGGCTAACGATTCAATGAAATTTAACCTTACCCATCTTGAGGTTACGGCAGGGCAAGATGTAACTGTTAGTTTAACTAATATGGGCAATATGCCTAAGGTCGCAATGGGTCATAACTGGGTTCTGCTTAAAAAAGGAACCGATGTTAAAGCCTTTACCGACGCCGCCATCATGGCGGCGGCCACTGACTATGTTCCGACAGCTTTGGCTGGCCAAGTGATTGCCCACACCAAATTGCTCGGACCTAAGCAAAGTGAAGAGGTCAAGTTCAAGGCCCCCACTGAGCCAGGCGAATATGTCTACCTTTGCACTTTTCCGGCCCATTATCTCTCGGGCATGAAAGGCGTGCTGGTGGTTAAGTAACGTTTTTATTGGCGCGCCTGCTGAGAGCGGGCTGCGATTAATGCAAAAGCCGAGCGAAAGCTCGGCTTTTTTGTTAAAACCAACGGCGGGGCAGGCCCGCGCGACTATTTTACGACAAGCGTGATTCAGGCTGCTGGGGCGCTTGGCCACCAGATATAGAGAAAAAAGTAAACGAGCACTCCCGTTACCGAGACGTAGTACCAGATAGGGAAGGTAAACTTTGCCCACCGTTTATGGGTTTCAAAATCACCTTTAATGGCAAAAAGGAAGGTGCGGGGCACTAGGTACGCGATCGAGATAGCGAGGATGATATGTGAAATCAGCATCGTATAATAGAAGGCGCGGAGCGCAGGGCTTTCACCGCCAAAAGGAGTGTGCACGCCCTTCATCAGGATTTTATGCGTCACATAGCCCACCAGGAAAATAGCTGATATGACTCCCGCGGTTAGCATCGAAGCGCGGTGTGCCTCGCGTTTGCCTTGTTTGATGAAAATAAATCCGAGCGTAATCAGTACGGTGGCGGTGGCGTTGAGGGCCGCATTGAGGGTGGGGATGTCTTGGGTTGTCATGGATGAGATGATGCCGCGCAGCGCGCGCTAAAGTTTAAAGAATAGTCGGTCGGCGACCAGCAGGCCGAGCAGAAGCGGCAGATAAGCAATTGAAATGAGAAATAGACGCCGCGCTTCAGTTTCGCGTCGAGCCGGATTCAGGAAAATAAAAGCCGACCAGAGAATCCAGCCTCCTAACGCCACGGCCCCAGCGAAATAATACCACGAGCAATAGCCGAGCAGCGTCGGCATTCCACTGGCGGCAAGGAGCAGTACAGTCCAGATGAATGCCCGACGGGAGACGCGGCGGCCACTCGGATCTACGACCGACAAAATCGGGAAATGGGCTGCGGCGTAGTCTTTGCGGTAGGTCCAAGCTAAGGCAAAGAAATGGGGCATTTGCCACGTGAACAAAATGGCGAAGAGGGTCCAGCCGAGCGCGGGATTCGATCGTCCCGCTGCCGCCCAACCAATCATCGGGGGCAGGGCGCCACTGACCGCACCGATCTCCGTCGACCAACGCGACCATTTTTTGGCGGGGGTGTAAATGGCGAGGTAGGCGACCACCGTTGCTAAACCGAGAAAAGCAGAGGCTCCATTGACCTGCTTAAAAAGTAAGCTAAGTCCGGTCAGGCATAGGATCCAGCCCAGTACAAAAGCTGACCCGGGCGCAATGATGCCCTGCGGAATGGGGCGATCCATGGTGCGCTGCATTAAGGCATCGCGATCGCTCTCCATCCACTGATTTAGAGCTGCCACGCCGCCAGCGCACAAAGCGGTGCCTGCCATCAGGAAGAATGTCCGCGACCATTCCCAGTAAGAGACTGCCGATAGGTAGCCGACCATAGCCGTGGTAACTGACAGCATGCTCAGTCGTGGTTTGGTTAGCTCAAGATAATGGTGCCAAGTCGCCGGCGTGGGCTGGGCGGCGTTACCGGGAAGGCTTTGCTCTGGGGCGGGGGTCATACGAGTTTGGTTCTAACTGAGCCGTGGTAAGTGAAGCAGGTCAGCAGAAATGTTACCGCCAGCGTTAAGGCGCCGATGATGACATGCCCGGTCGTCATGGTGACACTGCGCCCCGTCCAGATGATTTGCGCGCCTAGATAGATTTGCAGGCTGATGAGGCCAAGTAGGCTGAGGCCCAACCAGCGCAAGGTCGTGGGTACGGAGGGCTCGCGCCAGAGCTGGCTCACAAAAATGCTGAGCGCCAGTGTCACTAAGCCAGCCATGACACGATGTGCAAAATGAATGCCAACCCGAAAATCCCATAGAGCAGGGAGTAAATTGCCCTCGGGGGTTGAGAGTGGGAACGTAGGTATAGCGAGTCCCGCAAAACTGTGCCGAACGACCGCGGCGATAGAAAGTTGCACAAAAAGCAGGGCAACACACCCCGCGCCGAGTCGTCGCAGTCGCCGAGAGGAAACCCCGGTCCAGCCGCTGCTGCCTTCGATCCACGGGCGCGAACTGGCGATAGCGATGGCAAAGAGGGTGCAAACAAAAGCTTGAGCCAAGACCGCGTGGAGCATCGCAAATAAACGGCCGAGGCTGGTGTTCACGAGGTCAATGTGCTGGTGATCGAACAAGACGCGAAGCCCGCCCACCGCAGCTTGGGTTAAGACGAGGCCGACGGCAAAATAGCCGAGGCGCCGTAGCCACGTGCGTTCTTCGGTTAGCCACAACCAAACCGCGAGGATGATGGTAATCGAGCTCATCAGGCTGGCGCTGAGGCGATGCGAATGTTCGGCAAATTTATCGATTTCTGTTAACCATCCTAATGGGTTGATTGATCCATTGGAGAGCGGCCAGTCGGCAAAGGCCATGCCGGCGCCGATGCTCGTGGTGAATGCACCCAGTGCGACGAGAACAAAAACCCAGCCACTGCCCAGTGCGGCGAAGGCGGCGAGACCAAATTTATAATGGGCAGTGCGCGACATGAAAAATGCGTGGCGGGAGAAAAGGGAAGTGATACTTGCCGGGTGGGCAGCGCAAACCTTTTGACAATTTCTGACTTTGGCAAATGGGTGAAGCGTATGACGTCTTGTTATTCGCTCGTCCGCCGGTGGGCTGCAGGTTTGCTAATAACGGCGATCGGCCTAAGTGCAGGTTGCGCCAAAGCCAAACCGGTAGCGACGGTTCCCCCAGTCGTGGCGGCGCCCAGTGAGCAACGCTATCCGTTGACGGGTGAAATTGTCGAGGTGCAGCGGGCGACTCAGACCCTGGTCGTGACGCATGATGAAATTAAAGGCTACATGCCGGGTATGACCATGGAGTTTAAGGCGGCGCGGGGTGATTTGGAGAATGCGCAACCCGGCCAGCATATTCGGGCTGAGTTGGTGGTGCGTGGTACAGAATTTTCTCTCGAAAAAATTTGGCCGGCGGACGCGGTGACTGAACGCGCTCTAACCGCCGCGGCGCAAACCTTGGCCCAAGATACGGCAATGCGGGGGAAGTCGGCGTATCGAGAGATTGGGGAGACTTTGCCTGAATTTACACTGCTCGATCAAGCGGGCCGCGCGGTTTCACCGAGCCGCTTTCGCGGCAAGCAGGTGGTGCTTAATTTTATCTTCACCCGCTGCCCCGTCGCTACCATGTGCCCAGCCTCGACCCTCCGCATGCAAAAACTCCAGCAAGCAGCCCGCGCTGCGGGGGTCACGGACTTAGAATTGGTGTCGGTTTCCCTCGATCCAGAATTTGATACCCCTGGCATATTAAAAGAATATGCCGCAGTACGTGGTATCGATTTGGCTAATTTTTCTTTCCTAACGGGACCTGACGCGGCGGTGCGTCAACTCCTCGCGCAGTTGGGGGTAATTCGAGAATTTGAAGGCGCCACCATTAAGCATACTCTCGCCACCGTGTTGATTAACCCGCAGGGTAAAATCATCTATCGAGCTGATGGCAGTGCATGGACGGTGGACGATTTTCTGCAGCGCTTGAAAAAAGCATGAGTCAAACCAGCGCAAATTCCGCTCGCAATCGCTCGGTGCTGATCATCACCGTGCTGGCCCTAGGACTATATCTGTTGGTGCGAGCATTGCCGACAGGCACAAATCTAAATCACATGGATTTTCGGACGGAAGGAAAGGGGGCGTTGGAATTTTGTGATGCGAACAATCCTCAATTTATTCCGGTGGTGCAGGTTCGTTCACCGGTGGTGCTTGGGCTCAAGGCGGCAACTGCCGTGGCGCCTGATCAGCCAGTGGTTATGACGCTCACGCTCCAAACGGCCAGCGGCAAGCCCATCGCGCCCGAGGACCTCGTACTGGCGCACACGCGAAAATTACACCTACTGATTGTCGATCCGACGCTCGAGGATTATCAGCATTTGCATCCCGAACCAGGCAAGCGTCCGGGCGAATGGGTGTTCACATTTACGCCGCAACGAGCGGGGATCTATCGCATTTTTGCCGACTTTACGCCGGTAGCCACGGTTCGCGGACTATACGGTGTGGTCGAACTCACCGTGCCGGGATCTGTCGCGCGGTTGGCGCGCTCACCCAATTTAACTTACACGGTCGGCGAATTCGAGTTTAGCTTGGCGGCGGCGCAAAATTTCCGCGCGCGGCAGCCGATTGACTTGCGCTTTCGGGTGAATCGACGGGGTGGAGGCTCAATGCAGCTTCAGCCGGTGATGGGGGCTTTTGCGCATTTGGTGGCTTTTGATGAAGGGCGTAGTGGCTTTGCACACCTGCATCCGGCGCAGGCTGATTTGAAACAAGCCTTAGATTCGGTGACTCCTGAGCTCACGTTTAAATTAACTATCCCACAGCCTGGTCGATACGTCATTTGGAGTCAGGTGATGATCGCGGGGCGGGAAATTTTCGCTCCTTTCTGGATTGATGTTCTGCCTTAAGACGGCGGACTTAAATGGCGACGCCTTACACGGGCTCACCCGCGAGTTGCATGACTTTGCCCGTCCCAGTGGTGAGGAATCTTCCTAGTTGCGTGCCAGGAAAACTGCCAAAATTTCCGGGATAACAACGCAACAAACCCTCGCGGGCTAGACGGACAATGCTCCGGGTATTCATTTCGGGATCGGCGCAGAAAAAATGGGGAGTGGCGCGATTGGGCCAAAGGATGCTGCCACGCAGGACATCACCGATGATGGCTTCTCCGGAGTCGAGCACGACAGAAGCAGATCCTAAGGTATGGCCAGGAGTGGCCATCACGCGCCCTTTGATTCCGTAGGGCGTGAGAGAAAAACTGTCGCGGAAAATGAGGTCGGGTTCAAATGATTCGAAGGGTTCATCCACGAAGGGGCGCACGAGACGTCCGAATTGATCCTGTGCGGCAAGGACGCCATTTTCTCCAGATCGCGCGAGCCCAGCATCGCCGCTGTGTAGCGCAATTTTTGCGCTGCTACGTCGGCGGAGTTCTGCCGCGCAGCCCGCGTGGTCGCTGTGGCCGTGGGTTAAAAGAATGAGGGCAATTTGATTTAATTCGATGCGGTGAATCTTCAGGGCATTCAAGATGCGCTGCAGATCGCCGGGCGCCCCCGTATCAACGAGTACCGGCCGCTCGCCTAGCAGCAGGTAGCAGTTGGAGATCGCGCATTTAATTCTGATTAACATTTGAAATCGGGCGTAGTGGCCGTAGCAGCGTGCGCCAGACTTGGGGTTCCGCGTTAAGCGGGATATCTCGTCGTGTACGATCGCTGGAGATCCTTGCTGTCTTTAGCTGAAGACCCTCTGCGCTAATTAGAATTTCAGGTGCTTAACCGTCACGCCTTTGTTGATGAGCTGCTTGAGTGAATCGATGCCGATGCGGAGGTGCATTTCGACAAACTTAGCGTCCACTTTTTGGTCGCTCGCGTGGGTCTTCACGCCTTCTGGGGTCATGGGTTGGTCGGAGACGAGCAGTAGTGCTCCGGCGACAGTCTCATTAGCAAAAGCGGTAATAAAGATGGTCGCGGTCTCCATATCGACCGCCATGACACGAATTTTGCGGAGATACTTTTTGAAATTCAGATCGTGCTCCCAGACGCGGCGATTGGTTGTGTAGACTGTGCCGGTCCAATAGTCGCGGCGATGATCACGAATGGTAGTGGAAATAGCTTTTTGCAGAGCGAAGGCGGGCAGGGCGGGGACTTCGGGGGGGAAGTAATCGTTGCTCGTGCCTTCGCCACGAATGGCGGCAATCGGCAAGATTAAGTCGCCGATTTCCGCGCGGTGTTTGATGCCGCCACATTTGCCGAGAAACAGTACAGCTTTCGGATTAATCGCACTGAGCAAATCCATCACGGTCGCGGCGGTCGCGCTGCCCATGCCAAAGTTGATGATCGTGATGCCATTGGCAGTCGCGCTCGGCATCGGCTTGTCTTTGCCCATGACGGGCACGCGATGCCATTGCGCAAAGAGCTGCACGTAATGCTGAAAATTGGTGAGCAAAACGTAACGGCCAAAATTTTTGAGCGGTACACCCGTGTACCGCGGCAGCCAATTTTCGACGATTTTCTTTTTGGTCTCCATTGAGGTGAAGGCCTTAAAAAACGACTTAGCGCCTCGGGTGGCGAGGTTATTTCAAAAGGGTCAACCCACGCCTTGCGGGCTTACCACCGACTGCTCACTTCGAAGCCCCACGTGGCCGGGGCGCCGGGGGTACCGTGGAAAACGCCCGGGGTGATGGCGCTATAATATTTACGCCCCGTCAGGTTGCGGCCAAAGGCCCGAAATTCAAGGCCACCGTAAGTGTAACCCGCCCGAGCTTCTAGCAGGGTGTAGCCCGCTTGTGCGAAAGAGGCCGATTCTTGTTCATCGTAGAAGGTGCGGCCCGTCCACGTTGCACCTGCGCCGAAGGAAAATCCTGACCCGGCGACATAATCAAATTGGAGTGCTGCGTTACCACTCGGCGCATAAGGTGCGCGGTTGCCGGAATAATTCACGTGAGTGAAAGGGTCGGTAAAATACTGCAGAGTGACCTGAGTTAATCCCGCAATCGCTCGCAGCGTAATCGTTGGGGTCAGTCGCCATAACGACTCCAATTCACCGCCGAGCACTTGAGCGCGTTGGGCATTCACCACGAGATACTCATCGGTGGAGGTGGCTGGTACGGCGAAAGAGCGTTCGATTTGATAGCCGCTGACGCGATAAGCGTAGGCTCGAGAGGTGAAAGCCCAACCTGCCGTGCTGTCAGTCGTGGTGAGGGCGGCTTCGAGGCCCCAGGTCCGCTGCGGATCGTAACCTGCGAGGTCTGCTCGACCGGTGTAGGCCGAGTAGCCACCAGCTTTAAAGCCGCGGGCCAGAGTGAAGACGGCATCAGTACTGCGGTTTAAATGGCGAGTTGCCGAAATGCTTGGTAGCAGGGCGTTCCAATCATCAGCTTGATGATTAACGACTGAGGTTGGAATGATCTCTGTTCGGGTGAAGGTCTTGGCCGCATGTTCTAACCGTAATCCGGGAGTGATTAGCCAATTCGGAGTGGGCTTAAAATTGCCTTGGCCGTAAAAAGCCCAAGTCGCACTGGTCTGTTGGAAGCTAGAATTTTCAATCGTGTAACCACTAAAGGCTCGGCTGGCACCGCCCCGGGTGCTGGCGTGTGAATAAAATATCCCGCCAGTGAACCAATCGCTTACATAACGCACTTCTTCATTAAAGGTGCGCTGAGATTGCGTCAGTACGGAGTCGAAGTCGAAACCGCCGAATACAACGAGGCGATTTGCGTACGGTGACAAATCCCAGTCTGTATAGCTCGTGGTGGCGGTGAGTGTTGCCGTTGCGAGGCGCCGGGAAAGTCCCACCGCGAGGGCAGTGAAATCAGTGTCGGCTTGGCCTTCTTTGCTTCGACTGACGTTTGTGAAAGATTCGCCCAGTGGCACGAGCGCTTGGGCGCCATCGCGGGAGCGTTGCGTGAGGAGATGCACGGAAAATTCGAGATCTTGCTGGGGCCGATAATGGAGTTGGATTCGTCCGAATACGGCTTGGCGATCGTCGACGGTCTGCTTGAGCTGTGTATTATAGAGATAACCATCACGTCGGCTCGTACCGAAATGAATGGACGCATCACTCGTTTCTGTCCGAGCGGATTGCGCGGAAGCCGTGAAGCTCATTTGGCCTGCAGATCCTAGGGCAGCTCCGACGTGAGCGACATTTTTTTGACCAGGAGTTGCCGAAGTAAACTGAATCACGCCGGCATCACCGGCGCGACCAAACTGGGCCGAGGCTTGCGGTCCGCGATAGATGGTCATTTGGCTAAAATCATAAAGCTCCGTCGGAAAAGTGAAGGCTGTTGCCAGCGGAATGTTGTCGAGGTAAACAGGAGCCGAGGCGTCACTGAAGAACGGCGTATTGCCTAACCCGCGCAAGGTGGTGGTGGTACCGAAACCGCGCGCGCCAGCATCATTAACGGCTAAGCCAACCGTCTGCTGCGCAAGATCGTACCAGGCTTCAGCAAACGTTGGGCCGGATTTTGCGCGGACGACCGTGGCAGCGTTGGAATTGAAGCTTAGCTGGTCGGTAACTGAAAGAGTGGGGAGGACCACAACTTCTGCCGCTGCGGCTTGGAGCGGTTTATTAGCGGATAAAGTGATGATCGTCAGGGCGACGATGCGGCTGATATTTTTGAGCATGTTGGGACAGCGTCCGCGAAATTATCTGCAGCGCAAATGGAAAAGCTAACCACTTTAGCGCAGATCTTGCGCTGTGATATCATGCGTCCAGCGCGCCACCCCCTGCTTGTCGATACAGGTAATCGTAACTACTCGCGCCCCCTTTGGCCCATGCAAGGCAAGGGTGCAGAAATTTTGGTCGCTGACCAACGTTCCCTCGATGCGATGCGGATCTTGAGCTCGTTCGGTGCGGCCAAGTGGTGAAGCTCCGCTGCTAATGGGTGATGAGGTTAATTCATAAACCCAGTGAGTGCCGCCGATTTTTTTCTTGGCGAGCTCAGTGAAATGGACATCGCCCGTCAGGAAAATCACCCCAGTGATGTGATGATCTTGGATGAATTTGAGCAATTCCTCTCGTTCTCTTTGGAAATAAGCGAACGTCTCGCTCGCCCCGCCAAAATCGGTAACCACCTGCCCGCCGGTGACAATAAATTTGAAGGTAAAGCGCTCGAGGGTTTGAGCGTGGAGTAAGGATTGCTTGAGCCAGTCAAACTGGTGAACGCCGTATTGGGATTTCTGGGGGTTTTGTGCGTCGATGAGGTGGTCGTCATCGCGGGACCACCGATTGTCCATGACGAAGAAAGCTGCATCGCTCTGATAAAATTTTTGGTAGACGCCAGGCTGGTCGGACTCGCCGTACATTGGGTTGCCCCAGTAAGCTTTGAAAATTCGTAGCGTCTCATCTTTGAATTCGAAGCTTTTGTTTGAATCATTAGAGCCGTAATCGTGGTCATCCCATGTGGCGTAATGTGGCATGACGGCAAAAAGTTTACGTAATTCTGGTACAGCGCGGGTTAGCTGGGCGCGGTACCAGAGGCCGCTGATGGAATCAAAATCTGTTTCGCGATAATACCAATTATCGCCACCCCAGAGCATGAAATCAGCTCCGCTGTCAGCCATCAGGCGAAAAGTTTCCATCGTTTTCCCGTAGCCTGGACCAGGCCGATCGGCGGCTGGTTCATTAAAGTAGGCGCAGCTCCCGAAGATGAATTTAATATCAGGGGCGGGGGTCCGCCACTCCCAGAGTGGGCTCGTTTTAAATTTGGCGGGGAAGGGCAATGCCTGGTTCACGCCATCAATGCTAATCGCATAGTCATACTGCGTGCCGACCGCGAGCAAGCCGGGGCGGAAATGGGAAATTTGTCCACCGATCGGCGTCGAATCTAGATTGGTTTTGGTAATGCTCTGCTTGGTTTCCGGCTGGCCGCTGCGCCAGTAATCCAGGGTAACGTGTTGGGCGTTTTTTGTTTCGACCCAGATCAGGGCTTCTCGGTGCGCTTGATAGCCGAGCATCGGTCCGGAGACCAAGGTGCCCGCGGCCTCGACTCGAGCGAGGTGTAGGGCAGAGCTGACAACGAACAAAAAAAATGCGCGCAGTTTCATGGCTGGAGCCAAGCAGCTCTGGAGGGCAAAATCAAAACCTCAATTCTTCTGGCTTCGATCGTGGCCAGTCATCCTGCAGAGATGAGCGCGCTGGATTTATTTATTGTGGGGCGAACTATCTTTGGAGCCCCAGCGCCACTCAGGCGATTCCCCTTTCCACCAGCAGATGAAGATGAGGACGATGCTGAGGGCGGTCGTATAGATTAGGAAATAAGTGTGCGATCGACTGATCAAACGCGTGCCGGCAAAGAGCCCTGCTACATAGACTACGAACACGACCCAGCCCTCCCAGCGCCGCGGCAAGCCCCAGCCCCAACCGAAGGTCTTCATGGGGAACCACGCTTTATCTGGCGGAAGAGGCATGGAGTTTCAATTTGCTGGATGCTACACTGCGCTCGCCAAAGTGTTCGCGTTATTCAGGTGCTCGACGCCGGTGTACTTGAGTGACTGCTCATCAGCGTGATAACTTGAGCGGACGAGTGGGCCGCTCTCTACGGTGCCGAGGCCTGCGGCCAGAGCGAAATCTTTCCAGTGTTTAAATTCCTCCGGCGGTACCCAGCGGTCGATCTTCCAATGCTGCGGCGTTGGTTGGAGGTACTGGCCAAGGGTGAGAATGTCGGTTTTGTCACTCGCGATATCGCGCAGGCATTGCTCGATTTCCGTGGGCGTTTCGCCGAGGCCGAGCATGATACCGGTTTTCGTGATGAAGCCGCGGCTCTTGGCGTGGCGCAGCACGCTGCGGCTGCGATCATAGCGCGCCTGCACGCGAACGGGTTTTTGCAGACGCTCAACCGTTTCAACGTTGTGGTTAAAAATATCAGGTCGGGCATCGAGGACGAGATCGACTTGATTAAGGTTGCCCTTGAAATCTGGCACGAGCACCTCAATCGCGCAGTGCGGATTTTTATGTTTGGTTGCACGAATGGTCGCTGCCCAGACGCTGGCACCGCCATCGGCAAGGTCATCGCGGGCGACGGAGGTAATCACGCAATGCTTGAGCCCCATTTTCGCGACGGCATCAGCAACGCGGGCCGGTTCCCCAAGGTCAAATTCGGTGGGCCGACCAGTCTGGATCGCGCAGAAATTGCAGGAACGGGTGCAGATATTGCCTAGAATCATCACCGTGGCTGTGCCGCGCGACCAGCATTCCCCGATGTTGGGGCATTGAGCGCTCTGACATACCGTATGCAGCTTATTTTCCTCCACGAGGCGCCGCGTCGCCTGATAGGCGGGACCGGTTGGCAATTTGGCGCGCAGCCAGTCAGGTTTACGAAGGGCGGTCATGAGTGATTACGTTGGCAAGAATGCGGAGCTAATCGACGCTAATTTACGCGGTGCGCAAGGGGAGATTTTTCGCGCGCCGCTTGGTCCGCGATGGCCTGGTGGGCACTGGCGAGGTTGCGCGCCGCTTCGGTATCATGGGGCGCGAGTTGGAGTACCGCTTGGTAAGCGGCGATCGCTTCAGTGAAGCGGCCTGTTTGGCTCAAGGCATTGCCAAGATTAAAATAAGCCTCTAGGTGTGTCGGGTTGAGCCGAATAGTTTCCTCATAATGGACAATGGCCTCGGGGAAGCGGCCGAGTTCAATTAAGGAATTGCCGAGATTATAATGTGCGCGCGCATGGTGCGGGTGCAGACGGAGCGCATATTCATAGCGGGCGCAGGCCGCCGCGGGTTGCTGGAGCGCCGCGAGAGCGTTGCCCCAGTTGTAAGCGGCTTCTCCGAAGGTGGGATTGAGTTGGAGGGTAGTAGCGAAATGTTCGCTGGCTTGGTGGGGTTGCTGTAATTCCAAATAAGTTACGCCGAGATTATAGTGAGCCATAATATATTTAGGCTGCAGCCGCAGGGCGGTTTCATAGTGGCGCGCGGCCTCGGCCCATTTTTTTTCTGCCGCATAAGCTTGGCCAAGATTGAGCCACGCGCGAGGATTCGTCGGGCAATCCTGCACCGTGGCCGTCCATAATTTGAGATTTGATTGATAGTCGCCATTGCGTTGCGCCGTGCGGGCCACGCTTAGCAACGTGAGTATTAAAACGAGCCAGAGAAAGCCTCGTCCCAGGTAACGTTGGAGCAGTATGACGATTAAAGTAACCAGGGCTGCAAGGGGGAGATACATCCGATGTTCTGCCATAATCTGAGAGGCGATAGGCAAGAAACTCGAGCTGGGGGCGAGGAGGATAAAAAAAACCGCGCCAAGAAAACCTAAGGTTGGTTTACGGCGGAGGGTCCAACCCGTTAGCCCGAGAATGATTCCAATAATGATAGCGCTCGGTAGGGCTGAACCGAGTGCGCCCGCTTGGTAGGGGCCATAGTCAAAGACCAAGTGCTGCGGCCAGAGCGATAAGCGAAGGTAGTGGCTTACGGCCTGTAATTGCAGGAGAGCATACTCACTGACTGATACCGGAGTAGCAAATCCAGTGGTGCCGCCTCGGCTCGGGTTGGCGAAAATTAGCCAGCCAGTGATGATCCAGCTCGCGGCTAAACTGCTGTAATAAATACGGTGGCGCGTCCAAGCCGCGCGAAAAGATCCGCTGATAAAAATGCGATCGTATAGAAAAATGAGCAAAGGAGCGGTCGCCGCGCTTTCCTTGGTGAGGGCCCCAAGCCAACAACTCACGATACTTGCAACTAGCCAGCGTTGTGGGGTGATCGAGCGGGCGCTGCGGGCAAAACTATACAAGGCCAGAAGGGTGCAGAGGCCGGCGAGTGATTCGGCGCGTTGCACGAGATAGGTTACCGATTCAGTTTGCAGCGGATGGACTGCCCAGAGCAGGGCACTGGCGAGCGCAGCCCAATAAGCATCTCGCTGGGCTAGCGTTGATGGTCGCAGTTGAGTGAGCGTCTGGCGGACTAAACCAAATAAAGTGAGTGCGGCTAGACCGTGCAGGATGAGATTGGTTACGTGGTAATTTGCGACCTCAGTGCCGCTGAGGTGATAATTGAATGCGAAGGATAAGTTGAGTAATGGTCGGCCGCTCACGGTAAATCCGCCACTGGGCGGGGTGAGCGCGGTGCTCCAATGCTGGATGCTATGGTTGTCCTGCAGCGAGGGAAGATCATCGAACACCATGGGTCCAGTGAAGCTATTGCCCCAAGCCGCAATAAGAGCCGCCACGATTAGCACCACGCCCACGATGGTAAATCGGTCGGAGCTGGTGACCGGTGATGAGCTCGGTAATTTTATGGGACTCGGGGCGAGCATTTGGTCTGCTGTCGCAAAAGAGGGGCGCGGGAAGCGCGCCTGCGCTGAAGAATGGCGAGTGAGCTAGTCTTCGGTCTCAGCGACAATGGGCTCTCCAGTCGGCGCGGACTCTTCATCCCAGAGACTGGGTTCCGCTCGGCGGTGGGCTAGCCACTCCATGATGCCGGCAAAAAGCCCTGTGAACATGAGGTCGCCGAAGAGCGTGTTGCGGAAAAAGAAAATGGTGGGCGGGTATTCCGGATGGCCAATGGTCAGCGCCTGCCACCAGCCGGCCAAAGTCTTAGCGTAGAAGGCGTCCCCAGCCCATGATTGAGTATTGGTCACGAGGTAAAAAATAATCGCCCCGAGCAGGCCGCCATTGAGCAAATTGAGCCAAGATTTGCGCGAACTCACCCATGCGCCGATGAGCAAGGCGCCGCCAAAACAAACGGTGCGTGCCCCCAGCCCGACGAGGGACCAGTGGAAGCCGTATTCGCGGGCGTAAAAATGATTGAGGTAAAGATCCGACAGAGCGAGTGCGCCAAAAGGGAGTGCCCAGCGCCAGCCTGGGCGAAAATAAACGCCGCCACAAAAAGCAATCGCCATGACGGGCGAGAAATTAACGAGGGACGGATCAATCGTTGGAGCGAGTCGCGCGAGTGCCGCTAGCCCGAGTAAAATAACGGCGATGAGCATGGTAATGGGTTTAGTCACAAATGAGCGGATGCACAGATTATTTCGATCAGCGTTTTAGACTTGTTCGGCCTCACGGGCCATCAACCACAGCAGATCCGATACGCGATTAATATAGCGCAAGAGCACGGGTCGCACAGTGGGGGTTGGCGATCCCAGCCCGACGAGTTGGCGTTCAGCCCGACGAGCGGTCGTGCGCGCAAGATCGAGTGCCGCCGCATGCACGTTTGCGCCCGGCGTGGCCCAACCATCAAATTTTGGCTGGCGAGCCTCGATCACCGCGATCGCGGCATCGAGGTTCGCTAACTCGGCTTCGCCAATTTTTGCAAAAGTAGCAGCGGCGTAACGCGCGGCGTCACTCGGCGCGCAGCTGAGTTCCCCCATCAGACCGACGAGCTCGCGTTGGATTTGTTCGATCGCCAGGCCGCTTGTGCCCGTGGGGCGGGTGGCTTTGGCGAAACCTAAAGCGGCGTTGAGCTCATCCAGGACTCCCACAGCCTCGATTTGGGGATGATTTTTAAGCACCCGCTGTCCATAAAGAAGACTGGTGGTGCCATCATCGCCGGTGCGGGTAGCGATGGAGCGAGTGAGGGGCGCTTCAGCCATATTAAGATTTATCAGCCAATTTGCGGGTGCGTTTTTTCAAAGCTTTTACCTGGAGATCGATGTCGTCCAAACTCGGCTTGGTCATACGATCGATAAAGAGCACGCCATTCAGGTGATCGACCTCATGTTGCACGCAGCGGCTCAACAGACCATTGCAATGGAGGGTGTGATCATGGCCAGCGGTGTCTTTAAATGTTACGGTGATGGTCTCAGGTCGCAGCACATCGCCGCGGATTTTAGGGAAAGACAAACAGCCTTCCTCTGAAACGGCTGTGGGTTCAAGCACTGGCGTTACCTCGGGATTAACCAACACCAGCGGCATAAATAGATCCAGCGGTAGATGGGTGCCATCGTAGGTCCACTTAAACTTTGCTTCAACTTCGCTGAGATCGACGACGCATAGCTGCAGGGCTTCGCCAATTTGCTGAGCGGCCAGACCGATCCCTTCGGCCGAGTGCATCGTCTCAATCATCGCTGCAGCCAAGTGACGCAGCTGAGCGTTGAATGCGGTGACCTTAGCGCCTTTCTTGCGCAAAATCGGATGGTTATAGTGAACAATTGGCAGCGGCATTGGTCTAAGTTAAGTTGGCTAGTGTATTTGTTTGTGCCGGTGCGCGGCAAATAAATTTGTTTCCGCCAGCTTAACCATTATGTCTTCCGCCATGCCCATCGTTTCCCGACCAACCGACGCCCGTGTGGCTCCCTGGCCGCTTTGGCTGGGCTTGGGGGTCGGGTTGCTGGCCGTGGCTTGGCTGTTACCAGTCAATGTGAAGTCGCTCAATGTGGCGCTCCTGCGGGAAGCGGGCCGGGGGACTCAAAGCGTCGCAGGTTTTGGGCGTGACTTACTCGATCTCGATAAGCCGGGCCCCGCCGCGTTGGTCTTGGCGGCAGCAAAAAAAACAGGCGATACGGGCGCAGGCGCTCTCGAAGTGATTGCCGATAATTTCGCCCGCCAGCACCGTGAGATGATGCCGTGGGGAGGATGGGATGTCGCGCTGGAGCCCTTGCTGGCCCACCGCAACGCCGCCGCTTCGGCCGCTTCGCAACCGGTGCTCAAGTTTATGGTCTTGCCGCAGGCGCGTGATAATCTCCGCCGCTATCTCGCCGTTTCTCGCTTACCAGCAGTCCAGACATTGCTAAAGACCGCCGCGCTGACTACGACGCAGCGTTTTGTCCCAGCCAATCGCCCCGGCGGACAACCGCTGGAAGCCGTTATTTTACTTACGGCTTATCTTTGGCAGACCGAGCATCTCTCAGCACCCTTGCAACGTGAGGTGCGGGTCCTCGCGGAGCGGGCTGTTCAGTCGGGGCAGATGGGCGAGCTGGAGGATTTTTACCTAGATATCCTCACGCTGGGTCAGCGGTTGAATTGGATTCAGTTGGCTGAGCTCCTGCGTACGACGGGCAGTTTGGGGACCGTGGGCCAATTCGCGCATTTGACGCGCATGGCCCCCGAACATCTACCAATTATCTATACGGCTGCCCTGATGGCTAAATCAGCCGACACCGTCGCGCATTATCTTATGACCTATGGCCGCCATGGCGTCGATAGCTTGCAACTAGCGCTCTCCTTTGGCGAAGGAGCGGTGGCGCAACTCGTGCAACGCCAAGTGCCTGTTACAAGTGGTGCGGGGCCAGAATTTGAATGGGGGGCGGCCTTTGCCTTGCGTCACCCGGAGCTCGCCATCCTCGCTAAATACGCGGCTTTTCTTGGGGGGATTTTCCTGCTGTTGCGGGCCGTCGATACGGGCTTATTTTTTACCGTGGAAGCAACCTTGCGCAGGGCTTTTCCTCGCATGAGTAGTGGCCTGATCGCGGTCATTCTCACTTTTATCTTTTTTGTTTTTTCCGAGCCTTTCTTGTTAAAGGCGGCTCCTGTTTCTGATTATAAAATTAAACTCACTATTCCAGTCATCGGGGCCTTGGCGGCACCGGCGACGAGCGCTGTAACCACCCCCACTAACATGGATCTCTCCACTATCCTCTCGATCACGCTATTCGCCTGCTTACAGGTCGGCATGTATGTCATTTGCCTACTGAAAATTGCTGAGATCGACCGGCAAGCTTTGGTCGCCACCGCAAAACTCCGCCTCATGGAGAATGAGGAAAATCTTTTTGATGGCGGACTTTATCTCGGCATCGCCGGCACAGCGACGGCACTCGTCCTGCAAGTTCTCGGCGTCATCGATGCGAACTTGCTGGCGGCTTATTCCTCCAACTTATTTGGTATTGTCTGTGTGGCCTTAGTTAAAATTCGCCACGTGCGACCCTATAAGCGGAAGCTCATTGAGGAATCACTCGGCGCGGGTGCGACAGTTTAAGGAGACTGCGCGATGAACAAGACGCTCTTACTAATCATGTGCGACTTTATGTTGCTCAATCTCCTGGCTCTCACGCGCTGGGAGAAAGCGGAGCCGTCGCATACGCAGCTTGAGTCCGCCGCTCCTCGGTCAGCCGTCAATGCGCCGGCTATTAATGCAGATATGGTCGAGTTGATGCGCCTCACCCTCGAAGATGAAAAAAGCGCCCGCGACGCACTGGCGACACAGTTAGCCTCCACGCGGGGTTCATTGTCAGAGCGCGAAAAAAATCTGGCGGCGTTGCAACAGCAGAAGGGGCAGCTAGAAAATTCCTTGGCGGCCAACCAGTCTAGCACCCGCGAATTAGAGCAACGCTTTACGGCTACCGTGCAGGAGGCCGCTCTGTCGAAAGAGCAGTTGGCTAAAATGCAGCGGGAGCTCGAGGAGCGCCGCGCCGAGGCGGAGCGACAGAAAGCTGAGTTGGTGCGCTTAGATCGGCAAAATGCTGAAGCCCGTCAGCGGATCGAAAATCTCAACGTCGCCGTTCGCGTGGCGGAGCAGGAAAAAAAGCTCATTAGTCAAAATCTGACCGAGGCCAAACAACAGGTGGAAGTTGAACGACTCGAGCGCGCTAAAGTGCAGGAGCAAACCTCGCAGCTGACGCTTGGCGTGGGTCAACTGGCCCAGCAATCAGGCGCCTTAAGCCAGGAAATTCGCAGTAATCGGCCCATTAATCCTAATATTATTTTTAGCGAATTTTTAGCGAACCGCGTGCAGTCGAAATTTATCGCCCGCCGGCCGGGGTTGTTTAGCCCGACTGTAAAAGAACATAACACGCAAACGGTTTTGGTCAGTGATGGTCAGCAGATCTACGCGCTGATGCACCTGAGTGACACGCCTTTTGTGTTAGGAGAGATTGCGATTGATTATGATCAAGTGGCGGGTCGGCTGACGCGGGGTTCCTTCAGTGCGCCTTTGGCTGAATTGCATTTTCTACGCCTAGATCCGCGCATCATTGTGGCGCCGATCGATGCCTCGCTGGCTGCGTTAATGGGTGGGAAAATTTATCGGTTGGCCGCGGAGCCTTTTAAATTCCCGGAGGCTGTGTTGGTGCGGGCGGATGATGGCCGTTACGGGGAGACCCCCTTCCGCATCGATTCGGCCAATACGAATTATGTGAAGCTCGACAACCGCATCACCACACGGCTGTTCGGGGAAATAGCGCCCAAGCGTGGCGACCTCGTCTTCAGCAAAACAGGTGATCTGATTGGCATGATGGTCAACAGCGACTATTGCGCAGTGCTCGGCAATTTCACAGCCGCTTACACTTTAAAAACCGGAGAAAATCCTGAGCCAAAGACGAGTATTATTTTATCCGAAGCCTACACTCGGTTGCAGCGGTTGCCGTTCAAATTGCAGTGAGCGGCTAAGTTAGGGGGTAAATTGATAAAGGGTGAAATCTTCGCCAGGGCCACGTGAAACCGTCGCGACCCGTTGAGCGGGACTCGCCGGGGCCTCGAGCCATGATGGTGGCGGGTACAGACTGCCTTCATACAAAATAAAAAAGGCGACGGGCAGGCTGGCGGTCACCGCACGCAACCCTAGTCGGGTCGCGGTCAAATCACTCGGTTCGTAAATGGTAAACGGCACGATACTGAGCCGTGAATCGCCGCGTTCGCTCAAGAGTAAGCCATAGCAACCGGGGCGCAGGTAGCGGTGGGTCAGGACTACACAGCGGACCTGATGTTGATCTGCATAGGTGGTAAGGTAGCTGCGCACCGCGGTGAGACCGCGCCCGCTCCAAGGGCCGGTAAAGTATTGGGTGATTTCTGTGGTTGGGATATTCGCCGTGCGTGGTTCGGTACCGATTTGCCAGGAGACGCGTCCCCATTGAAGCAGAGCCAGACCAAGGAGGCCGAGGGTTAGAAAGTTATTTTTGCGGATTATTTTCCCCCCAGTGCTTCCGGCGAGCGCTACAAAAATAACTAGCGGCAGCTGATCGGGCAGAAGGTAGCGGGCATAAATTTGTTGATAACCGAGTGCCGTGACCAAGAGCGAAGTTAACCAACCGAAGCCTGTGCTGAGGGCGAGGGTATGACGCTGGCAAATGGCCAGTACTCCCATCCCGCTCAACAATATTAATAAGGGCCAGCCATGATAACCTGAGTAATAACTGAGCCATTGCGGTAGGCGCGCCGCTGCAGTTCTGAGGGTATCGCTTAAAATGAAATTCGGCAACGCGTGGTACCGATCGAGCCGACTGCCCAATAATAGGAGCTCCCGACCGAGCGAGAGCAGAGGAATGAGGGCTCCCAGGGCAAGGTAGCCCAAGCGAGCGTCAATGTAAGGTCGGCCGACCTGACGCTGCAGCATGAAATAAAATAGCCCGAGCCAAGGCAGCGCAAAGAGGGCGGAAATTTTTAATAGAAACGCGGCGCCGAATAAACTGCCGGCGGCTATAAACCAGACTGCCGGCGATGTTTTTTTAAAACTGCCAGCTGTGATTAAAGCCGTAGTCCAAGCGAGCCCCGCAGTGACAAAGGGATCCTGCAGGGCTAAGCGCTCGTGAAAAACGGCGAAGGGGAGTACCGCCCACAGCCATAAGCCAAAGACAGCCGCGCTGCGACCGGCTAGTTGATAAAGAGTCCAACCCAGCGCGGCCATGGTGGCGAGGCCGGCCCCTCCGCTCATGAGACGGGCGGTGGCGAGAGCATGCGCGGGCCACCAGCCCGCAGGTTGAAATAAATAAATCAGCCATGGCCGGCCTTGCGCGAGCGGCTCAAAGGCGCTGCGCACCCGCTGGTCGAGGGAGGTTAAAATATTAGCGCCTTCATCGACAAAAGCCTCGGACCCCATGAGATTTCGGGTGCGTAACCATGCACCGAATAAAAATGGGATAATGATCCAAACCCAAGCAGGGATCAGCGCCGGGCGATGGGCTGGGGCGCTCGACATCGGCAGCAGGCAGCTCAGTGTTTGGTCTCCGTAGTCCCTGTCGTTGACCCGGCTTGATCGCCCACACCAAGTTTGCGGTGAAAAAGGCCGAGCGTGAGGGCATAGCACTGCAAGACGAGTTCGGGATCATAACGGGCCCCCTCGTCGCGCATGAACGCATGGGCTCCGTTGAATTCGTGCCAAGTAAAATGGGTCCCGGCGGCGTGCAGCGCAGCGTGGATTTTTTGCCGGCCTTCGAGGGGAACATGGGGATCTTGTCGGCCCCACAGCATGAGTAGTTCGCCGGTGATTTCTGGAATGCGATCAAGGGAGTTGTCGTTCATCCCTTGGCCGAGGCCCCGTTTGTGAATATCGGTGGCATAAAAACAGACGGTGGCGAGCACCGCAGAATTCATCGCAGCGCGAAAGGCCAGATGGCCGCCGATGCAAATGCCTAATGCTCCGAGTTGGCCGGTGCACGCTCCGTGATTTTGGAGGAAGGTGATTACAGCCCGTGCATCGGCATCATAGCTAGCTAGCGGTTTAGTCGTCTTCAGTATATTTCCACGCTCAGCACCCGCGGTATCGTAAGCGAGCACCGTGCCGGCGGGTTCGAATTCGTGATAAATTTCTGGCACCGCTACAACGAAGCCGTGACCAGCCAGAAAGGCCGCTGTGCGGCGGATGGGGCCAGTGATTTGAAAAATTTCGGAGTAGAGGAGGATGCCCGGATAACGTCCTGGAGCGGTTGGACGAAATACGACGGTGCGCATCGGCCCCGTCGGTGTACTGAGATCACAATTTTCCGGGTCTCTAATTGTCATGGGCGGAGTGCGAGCTTACGGACTCGTTGGCAAGGTGAGTTCCCGTATCCAGATATTACGAAATGCGATTGGATTGCGGTGATCCTGCAGCATGAGCGGAAGTTTGGCGGCATGCGGAACATACTGGGATTCGCCGCGCCAAGCCGTTGGCCCGCGTATAATCGCATCGTACTGCACCAACACACCATTATGCAAAACAGTCAGCCGCGCTCGGCTGATCAAGGCGCCATTGGCAGCAAAGCGGGGGGCAATAAACACGGCATCATAGGTCTGCCACTCGCCCGGTGGGCGACTGGCATTTACGAGCGGGGGATGCTGTTTATAAATTGAGCCAGCTTGGCCGTTAACGTAAGTGGGGTTATTATACGAATCGAGCACCTGCAATTCATAGAGCCCCATAAAAAATACTCCGCTGTTCCCGCGGCCCTGACTAGAACCGACGATTTGCGCTGGAGTGCGAAATTCGAGATGCAACTGAACATCACCGAAAGATTGTTTCGTCCGTTGATCGTAGGTGGGCGCGGGGGCGGGCTTAGTTGCAACCACCATCGCGCCAGCTTCAATGCGCCAGGGCTGGCCGTCAGCCTTGAGTGGTTCCCATGCTGCGAGCGAGGTGCCATCAAATAGGACCATGGCGTCGGAGGGAATGAGGCCCGCGGTTGCCGTGACTACCGCTGGTACGGGCTGCCAATATTCCGTCACTTCTGGGGGCGGAAGATTTTCAGCGTGGGTCAATCCAACTAGGCAAAATAATAAAAATAGGGCAGTGGCGATGGGGCGCGTCATGGGGAAAAAATGGTTAAGAGCGGCACGTAGGCAAGAGCAGGAATCCTCGCCGTGGCGAGAGCGTAAAAGTAGATCAGGCCAACTTAGGCGAACACGCCACCGCCGAGGAGTTGCTCGCCACGGTAGAGCGCCATGATTTGGCCGGAGGCGAGCGCGCGTTGCGGTTGGGTAAAAGTGATTCGGGCGGACCTGATCGTTGGCGGCACGGCGGAATCTCCTGATTCTATGGTCGGATAAAAATTGATCGCGACGCGCGGGTCGCGGTAGCGCACTCGGCATTCGATGGCTTGCGGTGAGCTCGCGGGCGATGGGGTGATAGGCTCACCGATAAAGCTGAGGTTGTGAATTTGGCATTCGGTAGTCCACAGGCCAGGTGCAGTCGGGCTGTCGAAAGCAACGAGCAAGGCGTGATCGCTGACGCGTTTGCCGGTGACGACATAGGCTTGGTCATCGGTGTTTGAGGGAATGCGAATGCCGCGGCGCTGGCCGATGGTGTAATAGTGAAGCCCGCGATGTTCGCCGAGGATCTGGCCATCGGTGGCGCGCACGATGGGACCGGGATGATCCGGGACGTAAGCCGAGAGAAAATCAGCCATCTTCACTGCCCCAATGAAACAGATGCCCTGGCTATCTTTTTTGTCCGCCGTAGCGAGGTGGGCGGCGGCCGCGATCCGCCGCAGTTCGGGTTTAGGCAAATGCCCAATCGGAAAGCAGGCGAAACGCAGCTGCGCCTGGGTCAGGAGCGCGAGGAAGTACGATTGGTCCTTATTTTTATCGAGGCCTTCTTTTAAAACAAAATGATCCGGAGCGATCGCGATGCGCTGAGCATAGTGGCCGGTCGCGAGTGCCGTGAATCCCTCCGCTTCGGCATAAGCTCGGAGGACGCCAAATTTAATGCGGCTGTTGCACATCACATCAGGATTCGGGGTGAGGCCGCGCTGATAGCCGTCGAGGAGATAATCCACAATCAAGCGGCGGTAGTCGTCCATTAAATTGACGACCCTAAATTCAATGCCGAGTTGATCGGCCACCGCGCGGGCATCCGCGATGTCCTGCATCCAGGGGCAGTGTCCGATCACGTTATCTTCATTGATCCAATTTTTCATGTACGCGCCGACCACCGTGAAGCCTTGCTGCTTCAGGAGGAGAGCGGCGACGCTGCTGTCGACGCCGCCGGACATCGCGACTAAGATACGTTCCATTGGCTTAAGCAGTTCGAGGCGCGGGCTTTTTGTCAATCCACCTGCGCGCGAGAATCTGGTACTCCGCATTTTTTGCTACGAGCGGTGATGCTTTACAGATCAGCGCGGGGGCGTAGTTTCAGAGAATGCGATATTCTATCATTAGCCTTTGCCTTGTGCTTATCACGATGCAGGCAGAAACGTTTACGCCTACAGCGGCTACGCCTTTAGTTATTCCTGAACGAACATCCGCGCGCCCGATTCGACCTTTTGCGGACATTGATCACGTGGTAATTATCAGTATCGATGGTCTGCGTCCCGATCGTTTATTGCTGGCCAATATGCCGGCGCTGCGCGGTCTCATGGCCCGTGGGGCCTATACCTTTTGGGCTAAAACGACAGCGGTGGCAATTACGCTACCTTCTCATGCTAGTATGCTCACGGCGGTGACGCCACGAAAGCACGGGATCGAGTGGAACCGCGATCTTCCGCTAAAAGAATCTGTTTATCCCAATTATCCGACGCTTTTCGAGATGGCGCGTCGCGCTGGCTACACGACTGGCATGGCGGCAGGTAAATCTAAATTCGATATTTTGAATAAGCCGGGTACGATCCAATTTGTTTATCTACCAGCTAAGGATGAAGCCGAGAATGATCATGCGTTGGTGGCGGCAGAAAAAATGATCGTGGAGCATCAGCCTGAGGTGCTGTTTATTCATTTCCCCGCTGTGGATTATACCGGTCACAAATACGGTTGGGCTTCGGCTGAGCAATTGGCGGCCATCGAGCAGACTGATAGTCATGTCCAACGCGTGCTGGCGGCCCTCGCACGAGCGGGGCTGACCGAGCGCACGGTAGTGATGGTGACTGCTGATCACGGAGGTGCTGGAAAGACGCACGGGCAAGCGGATGATCCGCGGAGTCGGCATATACCGTGGATTATCGCGGGGTCGCACGTGCAACTAGGTGACCTCACCCGCGACGCTGATTTGGTGATCAACACGGAAGATACCTGTGCGACGGCCTGTTATTTATTGGGGCTATCCCAGCTTCCGTATTTTGATGGCCGGCCGGTCTTAGCGGCCTTGGTCAAGCCACCGGCGCCTTGAGGCAGCGAATTCTGCGATGGTTGACTATCCTCATCGAATTGTCCGCGCTTGGCTAAATTCTACTTCGACCGGTGTCATCGCACTTGATGCCGATTGGCAAGGCGATGCGCTCCCGCTGTTGGCGCCGGGGGAGCCAGCTTTTGCGTTTGCTGATTTGGGTCCAGCGGTGGCGTCACTTTATGCCGAAGAGGCCGCCTACTATGTTGATGAGGTGGGGCAGTTGGTTTTCGTGCTCGATCCTGCTGATTACAGTTGGATCGATTTTAAAACGATGCCGGTTTATGTGGCAGGCAGTTTTAATGGCTGGGCCGCCGCGATTGGTCAGACCGAGTGGCGTTTGCAGCTGAGCATGTTAAATGGTCGGCCGGTCTGGATTGGGCGCACGCTCGCTGCACCGTTGCTCACCACGCCGCCGCAACAATTTAAGTTTATCACCGCGGAAGGTCGTTGGTTAGAGTTACCACGCGAGGCGAGCAATGGCGTCAGTGAGGGCCAGGCATATTTTAATCGGGCGATTTTTCCTCACCGCACTGGGCGCAATTTATTTCAATTCACTACCGTCAAGCCGCTGCTACTGACGCAGACTTATTCAGTTATTCATGTGCGCGATGGCCGGCACGCGCCGAAGACTCGGCTGCGCTTGGGTAAGTTCTTCCATGAAATGAGCAGCCCGCTGCCGATGGGAGCGCAGGTGCATCAAACCGAGACAACCTTTCGGCTCTTCGCGCCACGGGCTAAGTATGTGCGGCTTTTCCTTTGTGAAAAACTAACGGAGCAGGAGCATGCTTTTGGATATGAATTAGACCGACGGGAAGAGGCCGGCGGCTGGTCTGGAGTGTGGGAAGCGCATCTCAACCGGAATCTGCATGGTTGGTATTATTGGTATTCAATTAATGGGCCGCACGATGTCTTTGGTCATTTCCAGCCCAGTCACAAGGTGCTCGATCCTTACGCGCAGGTGACGGTGGGACCCGCTGGTCCGGGCATAGTACTCGATCCCGCCTGGGTGGGGCGCGGGGATCGATCCTTAGCTACGCCATCCTGGCAAGATCTGGTAATCGCTGAGGCACACGTGCGTGATCTGGTCGCGCTAGCGCCACTTCCACTCGCAGCGAATGAGCGCTTGGGGTTTGCCGGTCTGACGCAGTGGGTGAACCACCCTGATTTTTATTTAAAAAAATTGGGGGTAAATGCGATCGAGTTGCAGCCTATTCATCAGAACGATGCGGGGCAGCCGGCCGACTATCATTGGGGTTACATGACCACTAATTTTTTTGCACCGGCGAGCGGTTATGGTTTGATGCCGGGAAGCATTCAGGTCGTCAAAGAATTCCAAGCACTCGTGGCGGCTTGCCATCGCCAAGGGATCGCGGTAATTATTGATGTGGTTTATAATCATGTGGGCGAGCCAGCCCACCTGCAGTTAATTGATAAGCTTTACTATTTCGAACTCGATGATCAGGGGCAGCTCACCAATGGCAGTGGGTGTGGTAATGATGTTCGCTGTCGCTCGGCGATGGCCACGCGGCTCCTTAGCGACAGTCTCATTCACCTGATTGAAGTCTATGGCGTCGATGGTTTCCGTTTTGATTTGGCGGAGTTGATCGGGGTGGACGTATTGCGTACGGTCGAGGTAGCGGTTAAAAAGGCGAAGTCCGATATTATTTTAATCGCCGAGCCTTGGAGTTTTCGCGGACACAGTGCCGCCGCTTTGCGATCCACGGGCTACGCCTCGTGGAATGACGGCTATCGGGATTTTTTACGGGCTTATGTCCACGGTCGAGGGACGGCTGAAAAAATGGAATATTTTTTGAAAGGTTCGCCGTGGCATTTTGCGTACTGGCCGGCGCAGACCGTGAATTATACGGAGTCGCATGACGATCGGACGTGGGTTGATATGATTACTGAGCGCAGTGATCATAATGGCTTTGATCCGACCACGGCTGATCGGCAACGCACCCACTTGATGGCGGCGATTCTCTTTGCCTCGATTGGGATTCCCTTAGTTGCGGCCGGCCAAGATTTTTTACGGTCAAAATATGGCGTAGCTAATACTTACCAGCGGGGGGATCTGAATGCGCTCGATTACCAACGGCTCACCCGTTTCGCCGCAACTCATCAGTATTTTGCCGACTGGATTGCTTTTCGACGTTCGCCCCGCGGGCATCTGTTGCGGCAGTGGTCGCGGCCCAGCGAAGGATTTTTTCAATGCATCGCCCAGCTCGATGGACCCGCCGTGGTGGCCATTTATAATGCTGATGGGAGTCAAGGACCGCAGCGGATGCTTCTGGCGCTCAACCCGCATACGGCTGCAGCTACCATTTCGCTGGGTAAATTTGCCGACTGGGGCTGGCGGCAGATCGCAGATCATGAAAGCTTTTATGCAGAAGGCTATAGTCCGTTGCTGTCGATTTCGGTCGACCTATGTATACCGGCACTCGGTTGCGGTCTGTGGGTAACCGAGCGATGAGCGGGGCGAAGATTCGCTGATTTTTTACGGGCAAGCAGGTTTTTAATATGGCACGCATCTCGCTTGCCAAGCTAGACGCCCTGCTTTTCATAGCGGCATCTACCGATATTTCTATCGGCTAGACTAAACGTCACAACTCATCACCCACATGGCAGTTAAAGTAGCAATCAATGGCTTTGGCCGTATCGGCCGCCTCGTTTTCCGCGCGCTCGTCGAGCAAAATCTCCTCGGCACGACTCTCGATGTCGTCGCTGTGGGTGATATTGTTCCTGCCGACAATCTGGCCTATTTGCTGAAATATGATTCTACCCAAGGTCGCTTTAAGGGGACGGTTTCCTCGAAGAAATCTTCGCCCGATAAAGCAGAGGACGATGTCTTAGTTGTTAACGGCAAAGAGATTTTGGTCGTCTCGGCTAAGACGCCGGCGGAACTTCCTTGGGGCAAATTGGGCGTCCAACTTGTGATTGAGTCGACTGGCTTATTTACCGAGGCCGAGAAGGCCAGAGGACATATTACGGCGGGTGCAAAGAAGGTCATTATTTCGGCCCCAGCGAAGGGCGAAGACATCACCATCGTTTTGGGCGTAAACGACCATCAGTTGGATGTTAGCAAGCACAGTATTATTTCCAACGCTTCATGCACGACGAATTGCCTCGCGCCGATCGTGCACGTGCTCCTCAAGGAAGGTTTTGGCATCGAGGAAGGTCTGATGACCACGATCCATTCCTATACCGCTACTCAGAAAACAGTGGACGGTCCTTCAAAGAAAGATTGGAAGGGTGGCCGCACCGCGGCGCAGAACATTATTCCTGCCAGCACGGGTGCGGCAAAGGCCACGGCGCTCGTTTGCCCAGAAGTTAAGGGTAAGCTCACCGGCATGTCTTTCCGCGTACCAACCGCAACAGTCTCTGCCGTCGATTTAACGGTGAGAACAGTTAAGGAAACGTCTTACGCTGAAATCTGTGCAGCGATGAAACGCGCGAGCGAGACCTACTTAAAAGGCATTCTTGAATACACGAGCGACGAAGTGGTTTCGTCCGACTTCATTCATTGCAAGTCCTCTTCGATCTTTGATGCTAGCTCGGGCATCGAGCTCAACAGCAAATTCTTCAAGCTCGTGAGCTGGTATGATAACGAGTGGGGCTACTCCAACCGTGTGGTTGAGCTAGCCCAGAAAATCGCGACCAAGCTCTGAGTCCACCGCGCTGCCTCCCGAAGCAAGCATTTCGAGCGAGTAGCGAGCAAGCATAGCTCCTACTCGCTTTTTTATGATGCGGCTTTGCCGGCGATCCATTTCTTATTTTCTCCGCTCTCATGTCTAAATTTAAATCAATCCGTGATCTTAATCTAGCTGGTCAACGCGTGCTACTGCGCGTCGATTTTAATGTCCCGCAGGACAAGGTCACCGGTGTTATTACCAATAACCAGCGGATCGTCGCTGCCTTACCCACGATCAAGCACGCGCTCGCCCAAGGAGCGGCGGTGGTATTAATGTCGCATCTTGGGCGGCCTGACGGTCAGAAAATTGCCAAGTTCTCCCTTCGGCCAATCGCAGTCGAACTCGAGCGATTGCTTGGTCAGCCAGTAAAATTTTTAGATGATTGTGTTGGGCCAGCGATTGAGGCCGCATGTGCGCGCCTAGCGCCAGGGACCGTGGTGCTATTGGAAAATTTACGTTTCCACCTCGAAGAAGAGGGTAAAGTGAAGCTGGCGGACGGCACTACGCAGAAAGCCGATCCGGTGGCGGTCGCGGCCTTCCGGGCTTCGCTGACAAAATTGGGCGACGTATTTGTGAATGATGCTTTCGGCACTGCGCACCGTGCACATTCCTCGATGGTCGGGGTGGGGTTACCTGTAAAAGCAGCTGGTTTTCTGATGGAAGCTGAATTGAAAGCCTTCGCCGCAGTTTTGGATCAGCCGCAGCGACCGCTGCTCGCTATTCTCGGGGGAGCTAAAATTGCCGATAAAATTCCACTGATTCAAAATCTCATTAAAAAAGCCGATGAGATCATCATTGGTGGAGGCATGGCTTACACATTTAAAAAAGTGACGCATGGGATGGAGATTGGCACCAGTTTGTTCGATGCCGATGGCGCGAAGTTGGTGCCCGAGCTAGTCGCGCAAGCTACAGCGCGCGGAGTAAAATTAATTTTCCCCGTGGACTACATTTGTGCCGATAAATTTGATCCACAAGCCGCCACGCAATCGGCGACTGATGCCACGGGTATTCCCGTGGGCTGGATGGGCCTCGATGGTGGCCCGCAATCGAGCGCGCTCTATCGGGAGGCGATTTTACGGGCCAAGACCGTCATTTGGAATGGCCCCTCTGGCGTATTTGAATTTGAGCAGTTTGCTGGCTCGACTAAAGCGATGGCGGCCGCCGTGGCCGAAGCGACTGTCCGCGGGAGCATCACCGTGATTGGTGGTGGTGATACAGCAACTGCGGCGAAGAAATTCAAAATAGCCGACCGCGTGACGCATTGTTCCACCGGTGGCGGCGCGAGCCTCGAATTCCTCGAAGGCAAAGTGTTGCCTGGGGTCGCTTTTCTGGAAACGTAAAAGTGCTGGAAGTCACTTAGCCCTAACACGCAAACGACGACTCATTTAAAACTACGCCTTACATGCATCGCAAAAAATTGATCGCTGGTAATTGGAAAATGAACAAGACGGCCTCAGATGGGGTTGTGCTAACGCGCGAATTGATTGCGGCGATTGGTCGCGAGGTTTCGGTCGACGTCGTGCTGTGTCCTCCCTTTACGGCTTTGGAGAGTGTGGGTCGCGCGCTCGAGGGGCACGCGCTTAAGCTCGGGGCGCAAAATATGCATGCAGAGAAAAGTGGCGCCTATACGGGGGAAATTTCTGCCGAGATGCTGCGGGGTCTTTTTGTGACCCATGTCATTCTTGGCCACAGTGAGCGCCGCACTTATAATGCCGAAACTGATGTAAGCATTAACCAAAAGGTATTGGCCGCATTGGCCCATCAATTGAAACCCATTTTGTGTGTTGGGGAAACGCTGGCGGAGCGTGATGCTGGGGCCACTTTAGCGGTCGTGCAGCGACACGTTGAGAGCGGGCTACAGGGTGTAACGCCGGAGCAGATGGGCGCATGCATTATTGCCTACGAACCCGTTTGGGCGATCGGCACAGGCAAAGTTGCTACCACGGCCCAGGCGCAGGAAGTGCATGCTTTTATTCGCGATCTTTTGACTAAACTGTACGGGGCGCCGCTCGCGCAGAAGGTTCGCATTCTTTATGGTGGTTCGATGAAGCCCGCCAATGCCCCTGAATTATTGGCGGCCAAGGATATTGATGGCGGCCTGATCGGCGGAGCCGCCCTTGAGGCTAAATCATTTATCGAACTGGTGCGGGCCGCGGCGGCTGTTCATTGAAGCCCCCGGTCGGAGTGCTCAATGTGAGCGCGTGCCTAAGTGGGTGGTGAGGGCGGCAAGAAAGACAGTTTCTCCTGCTAATTCACTGAGGGCGGTGAGCGCCGCTTTGGTTTGGGTCGCGGCATGCTCTGCCGAGGCCTTGAGTCCGTGGATTTTTACGTAAGTTGTTTTATCAGCTTGAGCATCTTTGCCCGCAGTTTTTCCCAGCGTCGCGGTGTCAGCGGTAGCGTCCAGAATGTCGTCAGTGATTTGAAAGGCCAAGCCGAGGTGCCGACCGATGATCCGTAGGCGAGCGAGTTGCTGATCGTGAGCGCCGCCACACAATCCGCCCATCACCAGGGCCGCGCTGAGCATGGCGCCAGTCTTATGATGATGAATATATTCTAGATCGGCGGCCGTTACATCAGCTTTTTTTTCCGCCAAGAGATCTTCCATTTGGCCGCCAATAAGTTGTTCGCTGCCTGCGGCATCTCCCATTTCGCGCGTCAAGGCGGCGCAGAGAGTTGGAGCGGTCGCGTAGTGGCGGGAGAGAAGTTGAAAGGCAAAAGTGAGGAGTGCGTCGCCGGCGAGGAGGGCGGTGGCTTCGTCAAATTGTTTATGGGCGGTCGGGTGGCCGCGGCGGAGGTCATCATTATCCATGCACGGCAAGTCATCGTGAATGAGCGAGTATGTATGGAGGCATTCGATTGCAATGGCCGCCGGGAGGGCATCAATCGCCGCGCCGCATGCATCGGCTGCGGCCAAGACTAAAACTGGGCGGAGCCGCTTGCCGCCAGCCTGCAGGCTATAGCGCATCGCCGTGTGGAGGCGAGTGGGGCGCGTGGTCGCCGGCGGGACTAAGCGATCGAGACCTTGCTCAATACGTTCACGATAGTGCTTAAGTTGGCCGTGAAAATCCATCGGACGGCTAGGATTTATCCCTCGCGCGAAGTTGGCAAACGGATTCCAGCATGGCTAAAAGTCGCAGTGCCATAGGCCCAAGAAAGGCTCGCCAAAGTCGCAGTGCCTAATCATACCCAAGGTCAATTTTTCGGATGCCCACCTACGAATACATTTGTCCTAAATGCAGCCATGAAATGGAGGCGTTTCAGTCGATGAACGACCAGCCGCTTAAGCTTTGCCCGGCGTGCAAGCGACGCGTGCTCAAACGTAAAATCGGCGGCGGGGCGGGTCTGATTTTTAAGGGCACCGGTTTTTATATTACTGATTATAAGAAAAAGTCTGGAGGTAAAGGCGAGGGCGCCCCAGCCGCCACCAGTCAACCTGCGGCCTCGGCTCCTAAAAAATAACCTCCCCCGATGAGCTTTAATAAAATGGATAGAGCCTTGCATGGTCCGAGTGCGCTCGAGGTTGCTCTTGGGGCCGTCTTAGGTCTCGCCTTCGGGGCAGGGGTGGCGGTTGTCTATTTGGTGCTCAAGCCGGTGGTCGTGGTAACCCAAATGCCTAAGGAGATAGCGCTGACTTCCGTTTATTATCAACCGGGCTCCGCGGACAAGGCTAAGAGCGCAGATTGGCCGGCGAAGCAGGCCCAATTTATTGCAGGGACAACCGTGCAAGTGACGGAAGATGAACTAAACGCTTGGTCCTTGGCTCGGGGTACGCCGCCGCGGAACACCAAGGCCATGCCAGTCATCGCTCCACCCGTAAAATTAGCCGAGAAATCAAAATTTGCTACGAATCCCAGTAAAACAAAACCAACTGATAAGGCTAAGCCGGCTGAGCCAATTAAACCCTTGGAGGCGCCTCAGCCTGCGCAGAGCGCCAAGACAGCAGGGCCATCGCCTACTGATGGTTTTCTGATCACGGCAGTTCCTGATTTTCGCATCGTGGGGGATGCGCTCCAAATTAGCTGGAGCTGTACTTTGGATGTACTTGGCCTCAAGCGCGACGTAGTCCTCATGACAACAGGGCATTTTGAAGTTTCTGGGGCACAAGTGGACTTCGTTCCTGAAAAACTTTTCTTAGGTTCCTGCCCGCTGCATCGGTTGCCCAAGGCCTCCCGTGCATTGCTGGCCTACGTTTTCAAAAATCAAAAGACGCCCGATAACATTCGGCTTGCTTGGGCTAAATGCACCGCAGTGAGCGTCGTTGATGGTGGATTAAGGTTGGTCTTGCCTTAAGATTGTTGCGCGTTTTTTTGCCCGCGCTGTGTCGAAGCATTTAAAAAACATCAGCGTTATCGCCACGGCTACGGTGGTGTCGCGAGTGTTGGGCTTAGGGCGAGAAATGATGATTGCGGCGGTATTTGGCACGAGCGCGCTGAGTTCAGCATTTGTTTCTGCTTTTACCCTGCCCAATCTTTTTCGCCGCTTGCTCGGTGAGGGCGCGCTGACCGCGGCATTTGTGCCGACCTTGAGTCAAGAGCTGGAGCACTCGCAGCGGGCTGGGGCTTTTACCCTGGTGAGCAAGGTATCGAGTTGGCTGTTGGTGGTGACCACGAGTGTGGTGGCGTTGGCGATGCTGGCGTTGGCCAATGCTAGTCTGCTTTTGCATCTGCTGGGGTCGCTCGGGTTGTCTGCGGCGACCGCGCAGCGTCTGCTCTTAGGCGCGGATCTCGCAGTTTTTTTATTCCCCTATTTAATTTTAGTTTGTCTTGCTGCCGCCTTCAGCGCCGCCTGCCAGGTACTCGGGCGATTCACGGAGCCGGCGCTGTCTCCAATCTGGTTGAATCTCTCAATTATGAGCGCGCTCGGTTTAGGCGGTTGGTGGGCTTGGGGCGATACGTCGCGGATTAATTTACTGTGCGGTGGTGTGCTCATCGGAGGATTTTTTCAAATGGCCGTTCCCGCTTTGGTTCTTTGGCAAGAGGGATGGCGCCCCCGTTTCGATTTGCGACCGGATGATCGTGTGCGAGCGATCGTGCGGTTGATGGGACCAACCGTGATCGGCTCCGCCATTTACCTCATCAATATTTCAGTTTCCCGCTTTATTGGACTGTCCCTCAATGATCAAGCGGCCGCCGTGCTTAATTGGGCGACGCGGGTGATGGAGTTGCCGATTGGGGTGTTTACAGCAGCAATTACGACCGTAATTTTTCCGCTCATTGCCCGTCACGCCGCGCGGGCTGACTGGAGTAAATTGGGGGAGGATTACCACAAAGGATTACGATTAGTATTGGTCCTGAACGTGCCGGCGGCGATTGGGCTCGCGCTGTTGAGTCAACCCATTGTGCGCCTGCTTTTTCAGCGAGGAGCCTTCCAAGCGAGCGATACGGCCTTGATGGCGCCGATTCTAGCGGTGTATGCGCTCGGTTTACCGTTTTTAGCTTTCACCACGGTGGCGCTGCGGGGATTTTATGCTCTGCAGGATATGGCGACGCCCGTGCGCGCAGCCTTACTTAGTTTTGTGGTTAATTTTATTTTGAGCATCGCGCTCATGGCTTGGCTTTCAACGGTGGGGCTGGCGTTGGCTAGTACCTTAGCGGTGGTGGCGCAGGCGTGGTTTTTGCAATCTCGGCTCACGCGCAAGCTAGCGGGGCTCGGTTTCGCGCCCTTGCTGCCTAATTTAGTTAAAATTGCGATTGCCAGTGCCTTGATGGGTGGCGTCGTCTGGGGCGGTCTCTATGGGTTGGAGCAGCTCGCGTTATCAAGCCAGCGGCGCGATTGGGTGGTGGTCAGCGGTTTAATTCCTGTGGCCGGACTCGTCTATGCGGCGCTACTTTGGCTTTTTAAAATTGAAGGTCGCGCTGAGCTCGCAGCGTTGTTGGGCAAGGTCAGAGCTAAATTTGTGTGAGGAGGTATCATGGCTAAGTATCGCCCGAGAATTGATCATCCGGTCGGTCCATTTTAAATTATTCCTATGCCTGAAATTATGCACCACGCCGGGGCTCACCGCTATGAAGTAAGCGTTGATGGTCATTTGGCGGTTTGTGACTACGTGCTCACGGACGGGCGGATGATCTTCACCCATACATTGGTTCCACCTGAATTGCGGGGGCAGGGGTGGGCAGAGCAACTCGTGCGCCGGGGATTGGCTGACGCCCGTGCCGCTGGTCGCCAGGTCGTTCCCACCTGCTCTTACGTAGCAAAATTCATCGCAAGGAATGCAGAATTTCAGGATCTGCTAGCTGGATAGAGTGAAGGCATCGTCTGCCGGGCAGCTTATTTGTATGGCCAAGCTGTGCCCTGTTTTGAGCCGGGCACAAAAAAACCCGCAGCCAAGAGCCGCGGGTTGAAGAGGCGAAGGGGGTTAGGCCTTCTGGACGAGTCCGGCCTTGATGGCCTTGACTGAGACCCACATGCGTTTGGTGCCACCATTGGGCAGCTTGACCTTGATCCACTGAAGATTGGGACGGAATAGGCGCGTTGTCAGGCTGGTGACGTGCGTGCCGATGCCTCCGCTCTTCTTGGATTGGCCTTTACGGTTAATAATTCTGCCCTTGGTGGGGCGTTTACCGGTGATTGCGCAAATTCGTGCCATGGTGTTTCTTGAGTTAAAGGGTCGGAAGTAAAGGATCGGCTGACCGCTTAGCAAGGGCAATTTTGGTTTTCGTCTCAGGCGCAGCTTTATTTACGTAAAGCATAGAGGGCCTGAAACTTCTGACCCATGTTAGCGGGGTGCATCAGCTGCATCAGCATGCGTTTTCTAGGACTGAAACTGCCAGTCTCCGTGGTGGTTATGTGAGCGAGCACCTTGGCGGCATGGGCCATGAAAAAGCTTTCTTGGGAATCGACGCGGGTTTCCCCGAAACCGGCGCGAACCAGTCCATCTTCGAGCCAGTCCCAGCAAATATGGCAGGTGAGGTCTTGTTTGCCGGGGCGGGCGAGGAGGTCATTGCCCATTTTTTGGCGATGATAGGTGCGGCCGGTCCCGCTGGGGAGGTGTTCAGCCAGCTCAGGCCAGAATTTTCCGTAATCGAAGGCGATGAATAGCCCTTTCCAGTTTGGCCCAATGATGCGCTCTAGGATTGGGATAGTGCGCAGGGGCATATCAATGTGATAATTTTCCTCCGATTGTTTGGGGAGACGGTCCGTGTGGGCCGCAAGTTCAGGTGTTAATTCAGATAATTCAACTTCGCGTAAGGTGCGGCCGGCCAAGGCAACGCCGAGTTCGCGCCAGCGCCCTTGACGCCAGACGACCCGGTGAAACGGTTGGGCGTCGAAGAGTTCGTTGGAGAACACGACAGCGTTGGGTGGGAGCACAAAGGGCTGGCCGAGGGAAATGATCTGATAACTGCCAAAAGGGTGGGCTAGGTTTCGTAAAATGCCACCGCCGGGTTCAGCCCCAATCTCGACAAACACGAAATCTGCTGGTTGGGCGGGAGCTAGCAGCTTAACGACCGCGGCGATCACCAATTCCCCAAAGACGGGACTGAAGGTCGTGGAGGTGAAGAAGTCGGCTTTGTCATCACGGCCGACGCGCTTGAAGTTGCGCGTGTAATAGCCCGCGGTCGGGTGGTACATAGCCAGCTCCATGAAGCGGGCAAAAGATACGCCAGTGGCCGCCGTTGGCTCAGTAGCGAAGATTTCGAAAAAGTCGGAAGAGGAACCCATTTGCCAATACAGGCAAATGTGCCCACTGAAAGCCATGACCAAACTATTTTTTACGCAATTGAAGTCTTGGGCTAATCCCTGACTCGCGGTCCGCTGTTATGTTTAAACGTATCTTCTTCATCGGGGCAGCTATTTTGGCCAGTTATGGCCTCGGACAGTACGTGGCGCATTCAGGGGCACCCAGTTGGTGGCCGGACCGCACACGGGACCAGAGTGTGCGCTATTATCGGGAGGTGCTGCAATTAGTACAGGAAGGTTTCGTGGGAGAGGCTCCCGCGGACTACGAAGAGCTCACCCGGGCGGCCCTTGAGGGCATGGTCAAGACCCTCGATCCGCATTCGCAATTTCTGCGAGCTGACGCATTTCAGGAAACAGAAGATGAGTTAACCAATGCTTTTGGTGGGGTCGGGATTCAGGTGGAGCAGCGGGATGGGCAAATTGTCATAGTCGCGCCTATCGCGGGTACGCCCGCCGAGCGCGCAGGGATGTGGCGCGGGGATCGCCTGCTGCAAATTAATGGTGCGGTCTTAAAAAATCCGACGGTGGATAAAGTGATCAAGCTGGTCCGTGGCGCACCCGAGACAGAGGTTGCCTTAACTGTTTTTCGCCCTACGCAAAACCGGAGTCTCGAATTTAAGCTCAAGCGGGAGCGCATTCAGCTTAACAGTGTTCGCCATGCGGCTCTCCACGCGGGTGGCATTGGTTATTTGGCAATCACCCAGTTTAGCGAACGCACAGGCGATGAATTCAAAGCAGCGTTGACGGGCCTCGAGGCTACGGGGTTGCAGGCTTTGGTCATCGACCTGCGCAATAATCCCGGCGGGTTACTCGATGCCGCAATCGCGGTTTGTAATGAATTTTTTGAGCGCGATGAGCTCATCGTTTATACTCAAGGCCGTACGCCGGAGTCGCGTGAGAGTTTTAAGGCGGATGGTCATCACATTCACCGAACTTACCCGATCGCGATTTTAGTCAACGGCGATACTGCCAGTGCGGCTGAGATTGTGGCGGGGGCTATGAAAGATACGCGACGGGCGGTCATTGTGGGCGAGAAAACCTTTGGCAAGGGTTCAGTGCAAAGTGTGATGCCTTTGCGGCATGGCGAAGGGCTGCGGCTGACCACGGCGCGTTATTATACGCCGAGTGGAATTACTATTCATGAGCGCGGTATTACCCCGCAGGTAGAACTTGAAGTTTCCGCAGAAGATGAAGCTAAGTTGCGCGTGCAACAATCGCGGCTCGATCTGACTGTCGCTGCGGAATTCCAAGAGCGATTTGGCTTTGTGCGCATCGAGGATTGGCAATTGAACGCAGCCGAGGAAGTGCTGGCGGGCGTGCTCGTGGCTCAGAAAAAATGATTACACCGACCCCTAGTCTGCCGCGGAGTGGGCTTGCGCGCCTTGCTTAGTCTCCACCAAATTAATGAGTAATCCATGATTCTGGCACTTGAAAGTTCCTGTGACGAAACCGCGGTTGCCTTGTTTGATCCGGGCCGCGGCTTGGTGGGCGAGTGGGTGCATAGCCAAATCACGTTGCATGAAATTTATGGTGGTGTGGTTCCCGAGCTCGCCAGTCGTGAGCATTTGCAGAATTTTGGTCCGCTATTGCGGTTGGCGCTTGCGCAGCAACCAGCCTCAGCCGTGACCAAAATTGCCGTGACGGCCGGCCCTGGGTTAGCTGCCTGTCTTGCGATGGGGCTGGCCACAGCTAAAAGTCTCGGCCTGGCCTGGAAGGTTCCTGTCGTGGGGGTGAATCACCTACGGGCTCATGCTTTTTCGCCGTTCTTGGGTTTGCACGCCAATCACCCCGCCACCTTTGAACCCGAGTTCGCTCGGTTGCTACCGCATCTGGGTTTGCTGGTGTCCGGTGGTAATACAATTTTACTCTCCATCGATGAATCGCGGCAGATTAAATTATTAGCGACCACGATGGATGATGCGGCGGGTGAAGCCTTGGATAAGGGGGCTAAACTCATGGGGCTCGGCTACCCGGGTGGACCCCAAGTGGAAAAATTGGCGGCGACCGGGCATGCGGCGGCATTTGAATTTCCTAAGGCAGTCGCGCAAAATGCTTCGCTGGAATTTAGCTTTTCCGGTCTTAAGACGAGTCTGCGTTACCAATTAGAAAAAATGTCCCCGGCAACCATTGAGCAACGGCGTCCGGATCTTTGTGCTAGTTATCAACGAGCCGTGTTTGAGTCGCTCGTGCGCAAGTCTCGGCTGGCTTTAGAGCGGGGCGTTTATCGCAGCTTTGGTTTGTCCGGCGGCGTGGCGAACAATCAGACGTTGCAGGCAGAATTGGGTAAGCTGGCGCGACAGCAGGGGGTGGTTTTTTGCCGAGCCGAGCCACGGCACACGGGTGATAATGCCGGCATGATCGCCTTTGCTGCTTGGGTGGAGCGCGAGGTCGGGGGCGTTAATGTTTCCGGCCATGCGCTAGGAATTAATCCAAGCCAATCACTCGTTGGGTAAGGCCACGCGCCGCGTTTCAGCGCCGCCTAACAACCGGGCTGGCTGATTTTAATTTTGCGCGAAGATACGGGGCCGTAGGGCTGCGCTTAACAGCTAACAAGCCGGCGAGTGGTCCCTGATAAATAATTTCGCCGCCGCGCGGTCCGCCGCCGGGTCCGAGCTCGATTACATAATCGGCTTCGGCCAGCAGATCGAGATGATGTTCGATCACAATGACGCTATGCCCTTGCTCCACGAGGTTGTGCAGGACGCGAATGAGTTTCTCGCAGTCGCTAAGATGTAGTCCGATGGTTGGTTCCTCAAGCAGGTAGAGATTGCGCACCGTGAGATCGTGCAAGCGTTCGCGAAAAGTCGGCAGACCCTTCGCCAACTCCGTAACAAGTTTGAGCCGCTGAGCTTCCCCGCCGGAGAGAGAGGGACTGCTTTGACCCAAGGTAAGATAACCTAGTCCGCAATCGATCATGAGTCGGCAAACTTGGGAGAGCTGTGAGTGAAAATCAAAAAACAGTGCGGCCTCATCGAATGACAAACGGAGCACTTGGCCGATGGTTTTATTTTTCCAAGTGATATCCGCTAGCTCCGGGCTATAGCGGGAGCCATTGCAGTCATCACAGGGCAGATAAGAGTCTGGCATGAAGGCCATCTCCAATTTGATCCGGCCCGCCCCGGAGCAAGTCGCGCAACGACCGCCCGCGGTATTGAAAGAAAAACGGCTGGCCGTGTAACCGCGCAATTTAGACTCGGGGAGAGTCGCAAAAAATTGTCTAATGAGATCAAAAATTCCGAGATAGGTTGCCGGAGTGGAACGCGGAGTTTTGCCGATGGGATTTTGGTCAACCTCGATTACCGCTTTGAATTTACTGACCCCAGTGAGTTGGACAAAAGGCGCTGCAGACTTGGCGGTTGGGCCCTTTGCTTCAGCTGAAAATTTCGCCCAACGAACAAAATCTTTGCCGGTAAGATTAGCTTTACGGTGTTCAATTGCGCAGCTCACCGCGGGGTCGAGAATATCGCGAAACAGGGTCGATTTACCCGCGCCACTGGGACCGCAGACCATGACGAGTCGTCCGAGGGGCAGTCGCAGCGATTGGTTGCGCAGATTACGATAAGTTATCCCTTTTAATTCTAGCCAAGCGACTGGGGTCGGGCCGGGCGCTGGCTGGGACTTGGGGCGCGGGATCGTCGCCTTCACTGATTCTATGGATCGATACGCGCCGCGCAATGGGTGCGTGATCCCCTTTTTTAGGTAGCGGCCAGTGAGCGAAGCGGCATTTTTTTTGAGCTGAGTGGGCGCATCGTTAGCGAGTACCGCGCCACCGTGAATACCGGCGCCGGGCCCGAGATCGATAATCCGATCAGCCCGCTCCATGAGGCCATCATCATGTTCAACTACCAAAAGGGTGTTCCCTTTGGCGCGCAGCGCCTCGAGGGTATCGATGAGCTGATCGTTATCTCGAGCATGCAGGCCGATCGAAGGTTCATCGAGCACGTAGAGGACACCCGAAAGATTGGAACCGAGTTGAGCGGCTAAACGAATGCGCTGAGCTTCTCCGCCCGAGAGTGTTTCCGTGGGGCGGTCCAGTTCAAGATAATCAAGACCAACCGACCCAAGAAAACGAAGACGCTCTTCGATTTGCGGGATGATATCTTGCGTAATGAGGCGGCCGCGGGCCTCGAGTTGCAGATTGTGCAAAGTAATGAGCAGCTGATCAGGCGTGAGCCGACTTAAGGCGGGTAGCGTGATCGGTTCACCTTTTTTTAGCGGTAACTTGACGGCCCGGGCGATGCGGCTGAGGCGTTCGCCCTGACAAGTGGGGCAGAGTTGACCGTGCGCCGCCGGGTCATCGGGATCAAAGGAACGTAGTGCTTCCACTACTTCTGCTGGGCGCTCCTCATCTTCGTCGGGTTGCAGCATCCATTCATAGATGCGGCCATGACCACGACAGGTCGGGCACCACCCTTTGGGGGAATTAAAGGAGAAATTTTTCGGGTCGAGAGAAGGAAAGGACTCTCCGGAGCTGATGTCCGTGCGTGTGGTGGAAAACCAAGAAAGAATTTGGCCGTTGGGGGTAAGTAAGAAGCAAGCGCCTTGGCCTAATTTTAGCGCGGTCGTGAGCGCAGTCGCTCGGTGGAGTGGTGGTGATGCCTTCAGATCGGCCACGACCACCTCGATGTCATGTTCTTTATAGCGATCGAGCTTCTGGAAGTTTTCGACCCGGATGAGTCGTCCATCATTGCGCATTAAAGCGTAGCCTTGTTTTCCGATCCACTGAGCGATCGGTTCGTGGTGACCTTTGCGGCCGCGGATAAGCGGAGCGCAGAGGTAGAGGTGCTTCGCTTTACGCGCGGCCGGTTGGGCGATAACTTTTTCGAGGAGGCGTTGCAGTTGGGTGGGTGTCAACGGAGTCACGGCGCGGCCGGTTTCCGGATGATGCTGCACCCCGAGGCGGGCGTAGAGGAGGCGAAGATATTGCGCGACTTCCGTGATAGTCGCCACCGTAGATTTGCGGGAGCCACGGGTGCTGCGCTGTTCGATGGCGACGGTGGGAGGAATCCCCGTGAGTCGATCAATATCAGGACGAGGAAGTTGTTCGACGAATTGGCGAGCGTAAGGCGACATCGACTCCATGAAGCGCCGTTGGCCCTCAGCAAAAATAATATCGAAAGCTAAGGTGGATTTCCCGGAGCCAGATACGCCAGTGACCACCGTGAGTTGGCGATGCGGAATCGTGAGCGAGATATTTTTTAAATTATTCTCTCGTGCCCCAATCACGGTCAACTCCGGTGCCGCGTGGCGCGGGCTGGCTTCATAATGCGCGACTGGCTCAGCCACGCGCCGTGCCGCGCTGGCTTGGTTGAGCTCACGATTGCTGAGCGCCTCGCGGAGAAAAGGCGAGGTGGCGGTAGTCGCGTGGGCCAAGTCCTCAGGAGTGCCCGCGAGCACAATGCGGCCGCCCTGGGCTCCGGCTTCGGGTCCGATTTCAAGAATCCAGTCAGCGGATTTAAGCACATCGAGATTATGTTCGATGACGATAATACTGTGGCCGCGGTCGACAATGCGCTGCAGCACAGCCAGCAGGCGTTTCACGTCGTGCCGGTGGAGACCGGTGGTCGGCTCATCAAGGAGCAGCAGTGCGCCGGGGGAGGGTGGTGATGGTCGATTTTCGATTGCCGATTGGCGGGCAAGCTTCGGGAGAATTTTTTTAGCGCGGGATTTTCCTTCAGCGGGTAGGACTGCCTCCTGACTGGTCTCGGATTTATCGGTGAACCCAGAGAGGTAGCGGATCAGTTTCAGGCGCTGGGCCTCTCCGCCGGAGAGAGTATTCAGCGGTTGCCCCAGGGGTAAATAGCCGAGGCCCACTTCCGCCAAAGCCGCGAGGCGTTGGTAGATTTTAGGATGCTCTGCGAAGAGTGGCAAAGCGTCGGCAATCGTTGTTGCCAGCAATGCGGCAACCGAGTGGCCCTGCCACGTGATCGCAAGTACTTCGGGCTTGAAGCGGCGACCTTCACAGACGGCGCAGGGGACAAATACATCAGAAAGAAACTGCATCTCAACCCGCTCACTACCCAATCCTTGGCAGTGGTCGCAGCGACCCTCGCCTGAGTTGAAGGAAAAACTGGACGCGTTGAAGCCGGCGGCTTCAGCTGCCGGGACGGCTGCATAAAGTTCACGAATTAATTCCCAAGCTTCACAATACAGAGCAGGATTCGAGCGCGGCGTGCGGCTGAGGGGTGATTGGTCGACGAGCACGACCTCGCTGAAAGCTAGATCAGACTGGATCGCTTCGATCGCGGCAGGGTCATCGGTTAGCAGTTGGCGCTGGGCCAAAAGACCTTGGTGAATGACGTGATTGAGTAAGGTAGACTTGCCGGAGCCAGATATACCCGAGAGGCAGACGAAACGCTGCAGGGGCAGGCGAAAGCTAAGTGCTTGAATGTTGTGCTTGGTCGCGTGCTGAAAATTTAACCACGGGGCCGTTGAGGTGGGTCGGCGGGCGGGCGGAAGCTCGATTTGTTGCCGCCCTGATAGGTAAGCCCCGGTGAGGCTGTGGGGAGATTTAAGCAGCGCCGCGAGGTTGCCTTGAAACACGAGGTGTCCGCCCCGCGCACCCGGTTCCGGCCCGATTTCAATTAAATGGTCGGCCGCGCGAATCATAGCTTCATCATGCTCAACCACGACCACCGTGTTGCCGGCTGCCGTGAGGGTGCGAATGATGCTAATCAGACGATCGATGTCGCGTGGGTGTAAACCGACGGAAGGTTCATCGAGCACAAACAGCGTATCGACGAGAGCTGTGCCGAGGCAGGAGGTCAGATTGACGCGTTGTACTTCACCGCCGGAAAGGGTGCGGGAGGTGCGGTCGAGGGTGAGGTAGCCAAGCCCGACCTGTTCTAGATAGCGGAGTCGAGTAACGATCGAGTCATGGGCTAAATCCCTTTGGTGGGCCGATGATGAGCTGGCTGGTGCAACGTTTGCCTCACTCGGCTTGAGCAGCGCGAGTAGGTTGCTGACCGGCAGTTGATAAAGTTGGGGCAGGGTATAACCGCGCCATTGCCAGCAGAGAGCTTCGGGTTGCAACCGTGCACCGTGGCAATCAGGGCATTGGTTGTAGGTGCGATAGCGCGAAAGAAAAACGCGCACGTGCATTTTGTAGGCACTTTTTTCCAGCCAGCGAAAAAATCCCTTTAATCCGTACCAATAATCCGGCCAGTGCTTTTCTCCCTCACTGTTATAACCGGGCTCACCTTCGATGACGTAAGCCTGTTGCTCAGGGCTTAGCGTGGCAAAGGGGACGTGCGTGGGGATGCCTTTTTTTTTGGCAAAAGATAAGAAGTCTTGCTTGGACTCACCGTAGACTTCGCTTTCCCACGGTTTGATTGCGCCCTCATCGATCGAAAGGGACTGGTCGGGGAGGGCGAGACGGTAGTCGATTTCAATAATCCGGCCAAATCCGCGACATTTCGGGCAAGCGCCCAGTGGGGAGTTAAAAGAAAACATGCCCGGCGAGGCCGCACGAAAGGTCCGACCGGTTCGGGGAGAATGTAGGCCTTGGGAGTAATGCCCTGCGGATCCAAGGGTGTCGGCAGTGAAGAGATAAATCTGGCCTTGGCCAAAATGCAGACAGGTTTCGGTGGCTTCTTGAAAACGTGCTTGGTGTTCTGCCGTGAGGATCAAGCGATCTTGGATAACCTGAACAAAGGGCCAGTCCTCTGCGGCTAAGGGGTCGCGCTCATCAGCCGAACTGGTCGCTAAGGTGGCCAGCAGGTCATCAATTTTATGCAGAGTCAGCGTTGCCGGCGGTACTTGCGGCCGGCCGTGGGTGGGAACCAAGACGCGGGTATAACCTTGGCCTTTAATGCTGGTGAGCATTTCCAGCCATGCGAGATTAGCTGGTCGCGTGATCCGGAAGCATAATAGTAAGGTGACTGGCTGGGCGGATACTTGGAAATGGGCGGCGTAAGTTTTTTTCCAGATACTGGCGGGTGTATCATCTTCGACCGGTTCGCCGGTGGTGGGATCGTAGCAAGTGGCGACGTGACTGAACCAAACTTTGGCGAAATCGGTCAGCTCCGTCATGGTGCCAACAGTGGAGCGAGAAGTTTTGACCGTGTTCGTTTGCTCGATCGCGATCGACGGCCGAATATTTTCAATGGCATCGACCTTTGGTTTATCGAGAAGATCGAGAAATTGGCGGGTGTAGGCCGAGAATGTTTCGACGTAACGGCGCTGACCCTCGGCGTGAAGGGTATCAAAAACGAGCGATGATTTTCCGGCGCCGCTCAAACCGGTGACGACGATGTAGCGACCGAGAGGGAGGTCGAGGTCGAAGCCCTTGAGGTTGTGCTGGTGAACACCGCGAAGGCGGATCGATTCAGGCGCGGAAGAAGGAGGCACGGAGGGCAAGAAAGAGACGAATAGCTATAAAGCAAATAGAGCGTGGGGCGCCCTTAACGATGATCGCTCGAGCGTCGTCGTAGCAATTCAGCGGGCCGTAAGCTAAGTTTGGGTTAGCTCCCGGAATAAATTTAAATGGGCTTGAACCTGATGGGTCGGTGCAAAATTAGCTTGGGCGTGACGGCGGCCTTGATCCGCAAAGCGGTGGCGCAAGGCAGGCTCCCGGATTAATCGTTCCAGCGCGGCGCCGAAGCCGGTTTGATGGTGGTTAGCAATGAGGTAACCGGAGCGATCGGGCACGAAGCATTCACCGACGCCGACGATATCATAGGCCACGGTGGGCAAGCCATGCAGTTGGGCCTCAATCAGAAAATTGGGGAGGGACTCACTCTGGGAAGCCAGTACGGCGAGATCAGCCGCGAGGTAGAGCGGCGTAGGATTTGATTGGTAACCGAGGAATTTAATGCGCGAGCCGAGTCCGAGATCGTGCGCCAGCCGCGCGCACTTTTTCTGTGCAGGGCCATCGCCAGCCAGCCAAAGTTGCCAGTCGAGATATCCGGGAAGTTTGGCGCAAATCTCGATGAGCTCACGTTGATTTTTTTCTGGGCGAAACATAGCCACATTGAGCAGGACGATCGTGGACGGGGTGGCATGATGCAGTCGTCGCAGGGCTTGGTTGCGGGGGGTGTTTACCTCGGTTGAGCAAAGCACAGAATTATGGATCACTGTGATTTGGTGAGAGGGAATGTTGTGCTGATCAGTCAGGACGCGTTTTGCCACATGGCTGTTAGCCACAATATGGCGACACCGTTGCAGGGAGCGCACAAATAAGTAGGGCAAGGCTTTGCCTGTGCGCATGGTGCAAATAACCGCGGCTTGGGGTAGGCGCTGCTGAATGAAGCCAGCGTAGCAGTTGGCCATTCGGCCCATGCAGAGCACGAGTTGAGGGGCCGCTTCTTCGGCCGCATTGAGCAGGCCAGGCGCAAACCAATCAAGATGGGTATCGAATGATTGGAGCGAACGGCAGGCGAACGGTTGTTGTTCGCCATCCAATTCGAGTATGCCCCGCGGGCGAAAGGTGAGCAGTGTCACTTCGTGCCCAGCTTGGGCAAACATCGTGGCCATGAACACCGATTGGCGTTCAGTGCCGCCACTGCGGAGGTAATCTTGGACAATAAGAATTTTCATTGCTCTACGGAAAGGAGCGTCAAAGTTTCATTATCAATCAATGAACAACGCATTCGTCAATCTGCTGCTGCGCGGCTTGATTTTAGCCTTAGGGGTGGCGCTAAGCACCCGATTGGTGACGGGGATCACTTACGATTCCGGGGCCACCTTATTGGCGGTCGTGCTCGTTTTGACTTTTTTTAACGCGGTGCTGAAGCCGATTCTGCTTCTCTTTGCGCTGCCGTTTATCGTCCTAACGCTTGGCATTGGCACCTGGGTCATCAATGCGTGCTTATTTTATTTTGCGGGCCGGGTGGTGGAGGGTTTTCACGTGGCCAATTTTAGCTCGGCCTTGTGGGGGGCGCTGATCGTGAGTCTGACTAGCCTGATTTTGAATCGTTTTATAGCGCCGGCTAAGCCGCCTCGTCCGCCACCGAGTCAGCCGGCGAAGCAGGATGACGTAATCGATATCTAGGGGAGGGGACGGGGCTAAGTTTTCCTCGTTTCCGTTTGACGAAAATGGTCGTCGTGGCGACGTTGCCCCCTCAAATATCTATATTATGGCAGATGCAATTTATGACTTGGTGATCATCGGGGGCGGTCCGGCTGGCTACGTTGGCGCCATTCGCGCTGGGCAGCTGGGCAAGAAGGTCGCGGTGATTGAACAGGAACGCGCCGGTGGCACCTGCCTCAACTGGGGCTGCATTCCCACGAAGGCTCTCCTAAAAAGCGCGGAACTTTACCGCACGATCCAGAAAGCAGATGCTTATGGCCTCAGTGTGACCGGAGCCACTTTCGATTTTGCCAAAGTGATCGAACGCTCGCGGGGCGTGGCTACTCAAATGGCCAAAGGCGTCGAGTTTCTCCTCAAGAAAAATAAGGTCGATTATTTCGTGGGCCAAGGCTCGGTCACCATTCCGGGCATGGTGGAGATCACCTCGGGTGAACATCGCGGTAAGTTTTTCCGCACCCAAAATATTCTGCTCTGCACGGGGCAAAAACCTAAAGCCTTGCCGGGCTTGCCAGTCGACGGGGTGCGGGTGATGACTTCGCGTGAGGCGCTCGCTGCTAAAACTGCTCCTAAGACGCTGGCTATTATTGGAGCTGGGGCTATCGGCGTCGAATTTGCTTATTTCTTCAATGCCTTTGGCACGAAGGTTACCCTCATCGAGATGTTGCCGCAGGTGCTGCCGGTAGAAGACGAGGAAGTGGCGAAGGTGTTAGAGCGGAGTTTTACCAAACAGGGGATCGCCGTTCATACTGGGACTAAGAGCGAAAATATCCGCGTCGGTGCGACGAGTGTGAAACTCGATCTCGTCAAGGATGGGGTGAAGACTGAACTCGAAGTTGAGACCGTCTTGGTTGCAATCGGGATTACCTCAGCCCTCGACGGGCTTACGTCCACCAAGGTCAAGCTTGAGCTCGACCGCGGCTTTGTGAAGGTCGGCCCAGATTATCAAACGAGTACCCCCGGTATTTATGCGGCCGGCGATATTCAGGGCCCGCCGTGGCTCGCTCACGTGGCTTCCTTTCGAGCCGTGCAGGCGGTCGAAGGAATGTTTGGTCACAGCCAGCCTAAGCAGGTCGGCATTTTCCCAGGCTGTACTTATTGCCAGCCGCAAGTGGCTAGCACGGGCTTGACCGAAAAAGCGGCCAAGGAGAAAGGCTTGAATTATAAGGTCGGTAAATTCCCCTTCAGCGCCGTCGGCAAGGCCGTCGCAGCTGGCGATACAGAGGGCTTTGTTAAGGTCATCGCCGACGCCCAGACCGGCGAGATTTATGGAGTGCATATTATTGGCCATGAGGCCACGGAGCTCATCGCAGAATACGGTTTGGCGATGAACCTCGAGGCGACAATCAACGATGTGCATCATTCCATTCACGCCCATCCAACGCTTTCCGAAGCGCTCGGCGAGGCGGCCCTCGCCGCTTTAGGTCGGGCCATTCATATCTGAGTCGAGTCAGGGTTAGTCGGCGTGCTTTGGGTCGACGGCGGCTGACTCTTGGTTGAGCGAGATCTTCCTCCCTTTTCGTCCTTTTACCCCACTCCAGACAAAGTGGCGCTGCCTTCTGCTGGCCTCGGTTTGTAACATAATATGTTACAAACCGAGCCCCCTCAGGGTGGTTGGGTGGTTGGGTGGGTGAGGGGCTTTGGCTGGGCGGGTAGTTGTATTCACCCAATTATATGGGGGCGTTTTGCGCTCAAGCATTGGCTGATTTAGTCGATAAGCTAGCCATGCGCTCTCTTCATGGCACAGATCTCCTTTCGCTCGATTTAACCTTCAGTACTGGGCGAGTGTATGGAAGTTCTGTTCTTGGCCGAAATCTTCAGGTGAGTGACCGAGAGATTTTTCTGCGCGATCAGGCTTTCTGCCCTTTGTTCGATGGTCCCGGCGCTTAGGTTAACCCATGATTAAGCGTACCATCCCTCTCCGCATTTTGTTGGTCGATGATGAAGCCTACATGCGAACTTTTGTCAGTCGGGTGCTGCAGACATCGATCGATTGTACGGTTGTAGAAGCGCGTGATGGTCAGGAAGCCGTCGCGCTGAGTCAGTCGATTAATCCCGAACTTATCATTCTCGATATCAATATGCCGCGTATGGATGGCGTCACTGCTCTGGGCCTGATTCGTAAGGCCAAACCATACACGCCCATTCTCATGCTGACGTCTATCTCAGAGGAAGCCGTCGTGGAGGAATGTGTGAATCTCGGAGCTTCCTATTTTATTTTAAAAGACATTCGCGCCGACCAGTTGACCACTGAATTACAGCAAATGTTGGCGCAATTTTTCCCTGATCAAGTTATTCCTCATGAGCAGTCCCAAGCCCGCTAAAACCAAGTTGCCTTCGCTCGCTGATTATTTGGTGCGCTACGATCTGCGCGCTATGCTCGACGAAGCGCACCTTGATTATAACCAATCATCCGGCACGCCGCGTCTTCTGCCGCAGAAAGACATTTCTGCTCGGTTCCGCGCACCGGCTCGCCGCCTGGAGAAACCTGCCCATGAGTAACGTATCAGAATTTCTCGCAGCCGTGCGCCTGCAGGTGCCGGCGCAAACCCAGTTAATTAATGCACGGGCGGAGTTGCTGCAGGATGATCCCATGCGGTTGCTGAAAGATTTCATGGATAGGTCAATTTTGCCCAAAGGTCGGCTCTGCCAGCTGTGGGCTGATTCACTCGGCGTGGCGTATGTTAGCCCAATGACCGTAGCAATCCCCACGGATAGCTACGAGCAATTGCCGGTGGAGGTTGCGCGGCGGGTGCAGGCAATCGCGCTGAATTCTATCGGCGATACCGTTACCGTCGCCATGGTAGAACCGCTTAATACGCGGCAAATTGAATCACTGAGTAAAATTTTGGGCAAAAATATTAGTCCCGTTTTCTCTCACCCGGAGGAAATCTCGACTGTGATCGACATGTACCTCGGCCACGAGGGCAACATCGCGGCAAATTTGCTGACGGTCTGCGAGCAGTTACCTGGCATGATCGGGGCCCGCGAAATCAAAAAAGGCACTGATGTGGCCGACCTGGTCGAATCAAAGGCCGTCATTGAATTATTGAATAGCATTATCCTAACGGCCTATCGCCGCCGTGCTTCTGATATTCATTTTGAGACGCGGGCAGAAGATAGTCGCGTGCGGATGCGCATTGATGGCGACATGCAGACCATTATGGATTTGCCGCGTTCGGTGCACGTCACGCTCGTGGTGCGCGTGAAGGTGTTATGTCAGCTCGATGTTGCGCAGAATCGCTTGCCGCAGGATGGCGCGTTTGAATTAAATTTTGGGACTCTGAGTACGGCCTTTCGCGTCTCTACCATGCCAAGTCTCTATGGAGAGAAAGCGGTGTTACGTCTGCTGGGTTCGCCGCTCGATCAGTCAATGTTGAGTTTGGATAATCTGGGTTTTCCGCGTTCGGCGCTGGAAGCGATCAAGCGAGTCATTTCTCGACCCAACGGCATTTTAATCGTCTGCGGTCCGACGGGTAGCGGAAAAACGACCACTCTTTATGGCTGCATTAACCAGATTAACCGGCCCGATCTTAATATCACTACGATTGAAGATCCCGTGGAATATCGTTTGACCGATATCACTCAACATCAGGTTAACGCCGGGATTGGGCTGAGCTTTGCCCGAGTGTTGCGGAGTATCATGCGCCAAGATCCTGATGTTATTCTGATCGGAGAAATTCGCGATTTGGAGACAGCGTTGATTGCAACGGAAGCCGCTTTGACTGGGCATTTAGTGCTCACCACCTTGCATACCAATAACGCGCTGCAAGCGGTCACGCGGTTGGTCGAAATCGGCGTAGATCCGTATCTGGTGGCCCCGACGACCATGGGCGTGCTGTCCCAGCGATTGGTGCGCCGCCTCTGCTCTTCGTGCAAAGAGCAATACCAGGCCACAGAACAAGAGCTGGCGCCCTTTTTCTCAGGCTATGAAGGCATCCCAGTTACTTTATGTCGCGGGCGCGGCTGCCCGAAATGCTTTGGGACCGGATATAGCGGTCGCGTCGGAATCTATGAATTTGTGGAGGTCTCTGAAAAAATGCGCGAGCTGATCACTGAAAAGCAGAGCGTGGCCTTGCTGATCGAGGAGGCCAAGCGCGTGGGTCACCATTCCCTGCGCTATGATGGCTTAAAAAAAGCCCTCATTGGCTGGACGAGCCTAGAGGAAGTAGAACGCAGTACGCTCGCTGATGTTGGCTTTAACCCCATCGAGAGCTGAGTCCAACGCGCGTGTGACATGAGCTCTGCGGCGCAGAAATTTCAAATTAACTCGGACGTGTTAGCGGATCCCGTGCAATCGGTTCCGCGGGTGTTCACGTTGTCGGAGATAATGCTCGCGGTGGTAATTGGGTTAAGTGCGCTCATCGTGATTGCCCAACTCGTGGGTCGTCATCAGCAGCACCAGCGTCGTGAGCGATTGAGCACTGATCTACAGATTTTCGCCAGTGAGTTAAAAAAATATCATCGCCGGTCTGAGATTTGGCCCCCTTCGACTCAGGGAGAAGCCGTGCTGCCAGCGGGACTGGAAGAGATTTTGCAGACAACTCATTGGACGCACGGTTCGCCCTTCGGGGGGAGCTATGGTTGGGTTGCACCCAGTGCCGACTCAGCCACAGGCGATGGGGCGGATCGACTGAATCGCGGCGCCATCACTTTGACCGCTTTTGTGCGCGGGGATCCTTTAGCGATAACTCGAGATGATTTACTAAAAATTGACCGGCGCCTAGATGATGGCGACCTCGCCACCGGCCTGTTCCGCACCGGCTTCAATGGTTGGCCCATTTACTTCGTCGAAGACTAAACCATCCGCTTCGATGTACAATCTCACGCTCGTCAATCTTGCGGCGGATGCTCGCTCCGTGGTCGCTCGCGCGCAGTTCCCGCAGCATAATTTGGGGCCCGCCGCCTTACGGGAACTGTTACTTAATTTCTGTGAACTTGATCCCATTGATAATGCGCTCAGCGAGGCGGAAATTAGAATTCAGTCGAAGCGGGAAAGTTACTGTATTCGGACTGAACGAAAACGGCTGATTCTCTATGACGTACATCATAGAGATCAGCCTGGACAGATCTTAACGGTGGATGAGGCCCTCACGGAATTAGATGGCTCCGCTACCCTGGCTCGTCACCAAAGCATTCTCGTGGCTCGGGCCGCGGCTCTCATCACCCCCGTTGCTCCCGTAGAATTACCGCTCGCCGCAGAGCCTGCGGCAGGCGCTTCCGCTTTAGGGCGCTTGGGTGTGGCGGCGGGCCTGCTCCTCGGCTTGATGATTTATTTAGCGGCTCCCGCTCTGCGGCCAGATTCTGGGCCGGGCTTTATCCCAGTGGCCACGGCTGAATTGGCCGCGCTCCAGACTGCTTTGACCGGTGTTTACTTAACCGGGAATGAACCGGGTCAACACGGAATCGTCGTGGATCGATCCGGCGAGCTTAAGTTATTTGAGTTAGGCGCCGTAGCGGCACCCCGCGTTATCCACCCGCTAGCGGTGCTTGGGCGCCACAATGCCCAATTGTGTTATCAGACTGATCAACTCGGCGGGCTGATTGAAATTAAGAATTACCAAACATTAATCTACTGCGGAGAAATTTATGCGCGCTTGCCTTAATTTTTCGCAGTCTTCCGCGCTTCGCCCCAGTTCGCCGCCGCGCGCGCACGCGTCCGTCGCGGCCTTCACGATTGCAGAAGTGGCGATGGCCGTAATTATTTTGGCCTTCGCCATCACGACTGCCCTCACGGTGATGCAACGGGCTTACCTCCATCTCGATACCGCGCGTAATCTCGAGATCGCTAGCAACATTCTACAATGTGAACTCGAGAAAGAGCGGCTCTTTAGCTGGACCGCTGTGAGTAATGCGTCTTATGCCCCTACGATGGATGCGGGTTTCGCGGGCAATCCCGCGGTCGCGAGTCGCTTCACTTTGTCTCGGGCTCTGACAACGCTAGCTAATCGTTCGAGTCAAATGGTGCAAATCACGCTCACCGTTACCTGGCGCAATTACGATGGGCGCTCACTTTCCCGTAGCTACACGACTTACTACACCCAGGGGGGGCTCTATGCTTATTACTACGGAGCCTAACGCGCCTCAGCGCTCCTCACGCGGGTTTACTTTGGTCGAGGTCATGGTCAGCGCCCTGTTGGGCGGATTCGTGTTAACCGGCGTGCTCGTTACTAATTTGCAACTCATGCGCAGCGGTTTGCGGATCACGCAATATGCTGAGATGAGCACGCAGACGCGCCGCGGTCTTGAGCAGCTGAGTGCCGACTTAAAGAGTGCCAGCGCGATTACTTGGAATAGCTCTTCTGATATTACACTGACGATTCCGACCAGTGCCGGTAGCACGCGGCAGGTGACTTATGCATGGACGAGTGCGACGCAGAGTTTGTTCATGGTCGTTGGGGCGAGTAGCAGCGTGACGTCGGGGCGGGTTTACTTGGTAAACGGAATTCCTGCTCTGGCGGGCGGTGCGGCGGGGGTGACTTTTTCTCGCTACGATCGCGATGGTAATGTCGCAACCACGGACCTCGCGACGAAACGCGTTCGCGTCAGCGTCACGGCCTCTCGCTCCGCGAAAACCGCTGCGACCGCAACGGATACAGCGATCTCGGCCACCTTCATTTTACGCAATAAGCCCACTTCCTAATGCCCACTGTTTTACGGACATCGCCTGTTTTATTACGCCGTTCTCGAGAGCGCGGTAGTATATTACTTGTGGCCATGCTGATGGCGGCCGCAATCGCTTTGGTCTTGGGTAGCTATCTTAAATTGTCGAGTAACGCACTGAAGGTGGCGCATCGGACTTTTTTTTCCCGCGATGCGAATAATTTAGCGGAGGCTGGGTTAGAGGAGGCGATTTATCGCCTCAATCTCATGGCGACCGGAACGGCGGCAGCGACGGCTTGGTCCGGCTGGACCTTGTCCGGAACTAACGCGACCTACACGCTCCCTTCTTTTAATCGTGATCAAAACGCGGTCGGAGTGATGAAGATATATGTGGCCGGCTATGATGGCAGTGTCACCACGCCCACGGTCTATTCGCAGGCTGTCGTGACGCCTTTTGATGGGAGCCCGCCGGTGGTTAAGACTTTAACCATTAGTCTCGAGGGGGGCGGATCGACGACAGGTCTTGGGCTGGTGGTTTTGAATACCGCTGAATTCGCCGACAGTACCTTTGCGAACAGTTTTAATTCAAATGCTTCTAGCAGTCCGACTGGCCCGTGGCTGACTTACTCTTCCTCCATTGCCACCACTGATCTTGCCGCGGGGATTTTGGCGGGGACGGCGACGTTTGGTTCATCGGCAAAAATCTATGGAAATCTTTACTTGGGCGCAGGAATGACGGCTCCTGCCGCCACAAAATATACCGGTACGCTTACCACTAATTATAGTGCTACTTATCCCCTGCCGACTTATCCGACCACCGCTAGCGTGAGTCAGTATTATAGCGTCGGCTCATCCTTAGCCTCTACTTTACCCGTGAGTGGCCATGTGCCGGCTTCGGACGGTCGCTATTATTATTTTTGTAGTGGGGAAACGATTCAAAACCTTTCGATCACGGCGGGTAAACATGTCACGATTGTGGGCAGTAATGGAACTAAAGTGGAAGATGGTCTTAAGGTGCCAAGTAACAGTTCCTGCTATATTTATACGGATGGGACGCTGCGGCTCAATGGAAGTGGTTTTAGTAACAGTAGCTGGGCTGGTGCGCTCCGTGTTTATACCAGTACTACAAGCGACTGCAAAATTGATGGTATCTCGAAAACGGTTGCGTGTTTCTATGCTCCTTACGCCTATCTCGAGTTAAAAGGGGGCGATTCTGGGGGGGATTTCACCGGTGGCTTAGTAGTAAAAAAGCTCAAAGCCTATAATAGTTTTGATTATCATTACGATAAAGCACTGAGCAATGCGGTTAGCAGCGCGGACCTGCAGGTAACATTCAGTTTTACAAATCAATGGGTGGTGGGCAGCGCCTACGCGGTGCAGGGTAGTTTTAAGATAAAAAATAACTCGAGTGCTCCCATTACGAATTGGACGCTAATCTTCGACTGGCCGTCGGGTATTTATTACGATTGGGACGGAGTGCTCGCGAGCCATGTGGGTAACCATTACGTGATCACGAATGAGAGTTACAACGGAACGATCGCGAGTGGGGCCGAGGTGACCTTTGGCCTTTTGGCCACTGCCACGGCTCAAAATATCTATCCGACCGCCCTGAGTGCGGTCACTGGCAGCAGCACGGATACCCTGTGGGCTCCGAGTGGCAGCGGTGCCGGCGGATCAGCAGTCTACAGTGTTACCAACGCGCTCGAACTTCAGGGAGCAGCCGATCGAGCCACGGTCGCGGGCCTAACCGGCAATTTCTTGCGCTGAGCCGAGCGGGCACGAACAGCCCAAGAATCAAGCTGGTGCGAGTGCCGGGAGTCGAAATCGGATATGCCGATTTTTTTAACTGGCTCAAAAAAAGCCATTTACGCGATCAGTATACTTTTGTGTTCCTTTTAGCGAATCGGCCAATCAAGATTTTTAAATCTCATGATTAAAAATATGCATCGCGCAAACTTCTGGAAACTATCCCTTTGGGTATACCTGTTTGCGACGGGTAGCAGCTTCGCGCTTCCGGCCAATACTTTGACCGTCCTAACTTTCGAGGGTGTCCCTAACTACGCTAGTGTGAGCAACTATTACAACGGCGGCGCCGGGGGCAACTACGGCATTTACTTTAGCGATAACTCCCTCGCCATCGTCAGCATGTACGCAGGTGGCTCAGGTAATTTCTCCAACTCGGCCTCCATGTCCACGCTTCTGTTCTTTCTTTATGGCTCTGCGTCCAAGATGAACGTGATCGGGGGCTTCGACACCGGCTTCTCCTTCTATTATGCCGCCAACACCGACTCTGCCTCCTATTCCGTGTATTCTGGGTTGGATGGAACCGGCACATTGCTCGCGAACGGGATGCTCAATAATACATATTATTCCCAAGGAGGTTACGACACGAGTCAGAATCAAGTGGGTGTGACTTTTGCTGGTACGGCTCAATCGGTGCTCTTTAGCGGTGCGGCCAACTATGTTGGATTTGATAACATCACCCTCGGAAACGACAATGCGGTGTTTGGCACCGCATCCTTCTTCGCCGCAGCGGTCACGGATATCGACACCGCCAATCCCTTTTATCTGGCCAGCAACCTTGGCACCACCGTTAACCCCGATTTTGCCGGCGGCACGCTCCTAGTTGATCAGGCAAATAGTTATGGTGACAACTTCACCGTGGACGCCTCGGGCACAAGCACTATCGACCAGGGCGGGGTAGACGCCACCTTTACCGGCGTGTTCTCCGATGCCAATGGGGCGAACGGCTATCTCAACATCGCGAATTCCGGCACTTCTGGGTCAGTGACCTTCACCGGGACCAACACCTACACGGGCGGCACAACCATCAACACCGGTGCCACGTTGGCACTGGGCGCTGGCGGCACGACCGGCAGTATCGTTGGCAATGTGACCGACAACGGCGCACTGATCTTTAATCGCTCCAATGCGGTGACCTTTGGCGGC
>Ga0114974_10000042_pt1 | contig 95311 bp, 106 predicted proteins | sample S_130206_EF_Meta_FD_87318 | JGI IMG/M metagenome (GOLD analysis project Ga0114974, IMG submission 87318) | Freshwater microbial communities from Lake Simoncouche, Canada to study carbon cycling - S_130206_EF_MetaG | ecosystem: Environmental > Aquatic > Freshwater > Lake | place: Lake...
CAGTCGGCGACGTACATTTTCAGGTGCAGCAGCGCGCCGCGCGCATAGGGAAGGTCCGGCGCCAGGGCAAAGGCCTTTTGCAGGTCGGCGATGGCAGGGGCGTAGGGATGCTTGTTCAACCACCAGACGTAGCCGCGATTGTTCAGAGCCTCGACATGGCCTGGCTGCAGCGCCAGGACTCGGTCATAGCTGGCCAGCGCCTCGTCGGCGCGACCCAGCTCGCCCAGCACCACGCCGCGCTTGAACAGCGCCTGCACATTGTTCGGATCGCGCCCCAGCGCCGCCTCATAGCTGGCCAGGGCATCGGCGGTGCGGTTGAGGCTTTGCAGGGCATGGCCGCGATTGTTGAAGGTCTCGGAATCGGGCGCGATTCCCAGGGCGCGGTCGTAACTCGCCACCGCTTCGCCGAAGTGGCCCAGCAGGGTGAGGACATTGCCGTAATTCACCAGTGCGCCGGCGTCATTCGGGTTTAGCGCCAGGGCGGCGGCGATCAGTTCTCCGGCTTCCTCAACGCGGCCCTGCTGCGCCCGCAGCACGCCCAGCATATGGCGCGGTGCAAAGGCCCCGGGCGTGGCCGCGAGGATCTGCAGATACAGTTTCTCGGCGTCCTGCAACTGACCGCGCTGATGCAGTGCGGCGGCCTGGCCGTATAGGTCCTGTGGTGGCATCCCCGTCCTGCTTGCGCCGCTGCGCCAGAAGCTTAAAATCCGCATCTTCATGCAGCAACCAGCCGACATTACCGTGGTCGTCACATCGTGCAACCGCCATGATCTTCTGGCGCGCACCCTGGAGAGTTTCCGCAAGCATGAAAGCGAAGGGCGCGTGGCGCGCATTCTGGTCGCCGAGGATGGCGACGCCGACCCCTCCGATGTATGCGCGCGATTCGGCGCGGAGCATTTCCGCACGGGGCAGCGGGTGGGGCAGATTCGCCTGATCGACCAGGCCTATGCCAAAGTCACCACGCCCTATATTTTTCATCTCGAAGATGACTGGGAATTCTACCGCTCCGGTTTCATGGAGAGGAGCAGGGTGCTGCTGGAATCCGATCCGTCCATCCTGCTGGTGCAATTGCGGGCCTGGAACGACAATAACGGCCATCCCCTGAGCTTCGCGGCCCCCGACCGCAGCCATGGCGTGCTGGCATTCGGCTATTGCGATTGCTGGCATGGCTTCACCCTCAATCCCGGCCTGCGGCGCCTGTCGGACTATCAGCGGCTGGGCGGCAGCTATGAGCGCCAGCCCAAGACCATGTTCGTGGTGGCGAAAACGCCGACGGCGGCGCTGCCCTTCGAGGTGGAAGCCAGCGCCTTCTATTTCCGCAACGGCTACCGGTCGATGATCCTGGATGAAACCGGCTATGTCCGGCATATCGGGGATGAGCGCCATGTCCGCCATCCGGACGATTTCAAATCGCAGCTGCAGGGCCTGTCGCGCAACGAGCCGTGCCCCTGCGGCTCGGGCAGGAAGGTCAAGCACTGCCACGGCGCGCTGGTCTAGAAACATAATGACAACGGAGCCTCGGATGAAAAAACTGGCCCTTCTTTTCGCACTGCTCCCCAGCCTCGCGCTGGCGCAGGCTCACAATCCGCCGGTCAAACCCGAACTGACGGAATTGTGGACGCCGGTGCCGCGCAAGGTCGCGCCGGGCGCGAGCGTCGGCCAGCCGCCTTCGGATGCGGTGATCCTGTTCAACGGACGCGACCTGGACAATTGGGAAGCGGTCGCCGGGGGCAAGGCGGACTGGCTGGTGGGCAATGGCGAATTCGTCGTCGCGCCCAGGTCAGGCTCAATCCAGACAAAGGAAAAATTCGGCGACGTGCAATTGCATGTGGAATGGATGGTTCCGGTTCTGCCGGCGGCGCGCAAGGGCCAGGACAGGGGCAATAGCGGCATCTTCCTGCAGGGCCTTTATGAAGTGCAGGTGCTGGATACGCTGGACAATCCCACTTACGTCAACGGCCAGGCCGGCTCGATCTACAAGCAGTATGCGCCGCTGGTGAATGCGCAAAAGCCGGCGCCGGCATGGCAGAGCTATGACATCGTCTATACCGCGCCGCGTTTTTACGGCGATGGCAGCCTGGCGGAACCGGCGCGCATGACGATCTTCCTCAACGGTATTCTGGTGCAGCACAATGTGCCGCTGCTGGGCCCCACCGAATATCGCGGCATCCCGGCCTACAAGGTGCATGGCGATGGCGTGATCATGCTCCAGGCACACAACAACGAAGTGCACTACCGCAATCTGTGGCTCAGGAAGCTATAGCCTCGGCCAGGCGCAGATCGTCGCTGCGCTGTACGCGATAGAAGGTCTCCAGCATCACCGCGATGACGCGGCCGGCCTCGGGAGACAGCCGGCCCAGGATCGCCTCGCGCGTGACACCGAACATGCCGGAGGTTTCGGGATCATCGGCGCTCGGGCGTTCAAAGCCCATGCTCCAGCCGGTGAAGGCGCGGCTGGTGACTTCGCGGTCCAGCAGCAGCCGCGTTTCCCAATGACGGCGGTCGGTGCTGATGCGCATGTAGAGTTCGCGCACCACGCGTTCTTCTCCTTCCAGGATCTGCAGAAAGCCGCCATCGATATAGATCAGCAGCCCGGTGATGCCGAGCAGGGCATTGTTGGCGCGCGACGCCGCAAGAATTCTGTCCAGCGTCGCTGGGGTGATGTTGCGGGGCGTGCTGCTGACATACAAAAGCTGGCGCATCGCACCAGCCTGCCAGAACGGGATTGAAAGAAAGTGAAAGGCCCGCCAGGGGTCTGGCGGGCCTGCCTTAATGGGCGGAAAATTACTGCGCCGGGGCCGGAGCCGGGGTGGCGGCAGGTTCGGCCGGGGCCGCGGGCGCGGCGGCCACCGTAGCCGGAGCGGCGGGCGCCGCGGCGCCTTGCGCCTGCGCCGCCTTGGCCTCGGCGACCTCCTTTTCGTATTGCAATTCCATCTGGCGGATCGCAGCGCGTTCCTGACGGCGGGCGGCATTGTCCGCGGCCTGATCGCCCCAGCGGCCCTGCGCCAGGGCCGGCGTCGTTACGACGGTCAGTGCAGCAATCGACAAGGCGAGTTTCTTAAAAGTCATTTTTGGCGCTCCCTGATTTTATGTATGACAAATTGCCATAGGTTGACGGCCCCGGGCAATCACCCTTGTTGTCTTTTCAATAGTGCCCGGATAGGACCGGCCCATGCCTCTCCATATCATCAAGCTTTGTGTGGGCTGCGACAGCCTGGCGGAACTCGCCAGCTGGCAGAAACAGCGGCTGAAGGAAAAGCGGGCCAAGGGCCAGAAGCCGGAACTTGTCCATGTGACCCGCATGACGCCCAAGCGGACCGCGGAAATTCTGGCGGGTGGCTCGCTTTTTTGGGTGATCAAGGGCCAGATTGCTGCACGGCAAAAACTGCTCGCCTTCCGCGAGGTCAAGAAGAATGGCGTCCCCCATTGCGGCCTGGTCTACGACAAGGAGCTTGTTCCCGTGGTCGCCCGGCCCCGGCGCGCCTTCCAGGGCTGGCGCTATCTGGAAAGCCCGGACGCCCCCCCCGACCTGGCCCGGACCAGGGGCGCCGAGAACCTGCCTGAGTCGCTGCAGCGCGAACTGGCGGCCCTGGGCTTGCTGTAGGATTCCAGCCGCTACACTGCGCCATGGGGAATCGCTCGCAAATCGGGATGGTCGCTGCCGCCTGGGCGGTGTTCGTCCTTTGCGCCGTCTGGCTCACTCGCGGCGGGGTTGCGCTCGATACCGACAGCACCATGCGCCTGGCCCAGGTGCGCGATCTTCTGGCGGGGCAAAACTGGTTCGACACCGTCCAGCACCGCATGAACACGCCGTACGGCCTCGGCATGCACTGGTCGCGGCTGGTGGATGGACCGCTGGCCCTGCTGATGCTTGTGTCGGAGCAATTCGCTTTCACGGCCTGGCCGCTGCTGCTGCTGGGCTGTGTGCTGCTGCTGCTGGCCCGCATCGCCTTCGCGCTGGGTGGCCGCGCGGCGATGATCACCGTGCTGCTGCTGGCGCTGCTCTGCACCGAAATCTACGGTGCTTTTTCACCCGGCAATATCGATCATCACGGCCTGCAACTGGCGTTGATGCTGGCGGTCCTGCTGGGGCTGGTGGAGCAGCGCCCTGTTCTCACCGCCGCCGCCGTGACGTTGGGGTTGGGTGTCGGGTTGGAAAGTCTGCCCTATGGCTTGGCGGCGATCGCGGTCGCCGCGCTTTGGCTGCGGGACGACACAAGGCGGGCCAGGATTTTCGGCCTGACCTTGGCGGGCATGGCGCTGGCGCTGCTGGCGGTGTCCGCCTATCGCGCTGCTCCGGTCTGTGATTCCTATTCGCTGTTCCACGCCGCGCTGCTGGCCGCGGGTGGTGCGGGGATCGCGGTCATCTCGCAGATGACGCGTCACCGGCTGGCGGCCTTCGCCGTGCTGGCCGCTCTTCTTGTGGCGCTGGCGGCGCTGCTCAATCCGGTTTGCCTGGCCGGGCCTTATGCCGGCATGGATGCGCGGCTGCGGATGCTGTTCCTGGCCCGCATCAATGAAGCCCTGCCGGTGTGGCGGTTCTTTCAACTTGCGCCCAGCCAGACCATCGGTGGGTACCTCTATGCCGTTTTCGCGCTGGCGATGTGCGCGTTTGCGCCGCCGGGCCGGGCGCGCAATTGCGTTATGGCTTTTGCCGCCACCGCCCTGGCTGTCGCCACCTTGCAGTATCGCGGCGTCAGCTTTGCCATCCTGTTCGCCTTGCCGGGGCTGGCGGCGGCGCTGACACGGGTCGCGCTCCCGCGCGGCATTGTGTGGCTCGCCGCAAGCATCCTGCTGGGCAACAGCGGTATTTTCACCGTTGCGGGTGCGATCCTGGAAGGTCCGGAGCGTGTGGACGGGCGGGTGAGGGCATTCCATCGCCAGCAAGCCTGTGGCAGTCCGGCGGCGATGGCGTTGCTGAATGCCTTGCCGCCCGGGCGCGTCGCCGGCTTTGTCGATCAGGGGCCGGCCATCATGTCCTATACGGGAGATACCGCCATCGCCGGGCCTTATCACCGCAATCAGGCGGGCATCCTGGACACCTACGACATTTTCACGGGTCCGAATGCCCAGGCCATCCTGAAACGGCGCGGTATCGACTATCTGATGACGTGCCGCGCCGCGCCGGACTGGGAATTTTATCGCGCGCGCGGCGGGCTGGTGGCGCAGCTTGCCGCTGGCCAGGTGCCGGCATGGCTGATCCCGGCAGGCAAACAGGGCGATGTCGAACTTTATAGGATCGCTAAATAGACATATTGTCGATCAGCCGGGTCTTTCCGATCCTGGCGGCGGCCAGAAGCCGGGCCGGATGCTCCAGCGCCGCGACATGTTCCAGGGTCGCGGCATCGCGAATGGCGACATAGTCCACATGATCGAAACCGGCTTTGTACAAAGCCTCGATGCCGGCGGCTTCCGCTTCCCGCAAACTGCCTGACCGGGCGCTGGCGATCACATCTTTCAGAACGAGATTAAGGCGTCCGGCGACAGCGCGCTCTTGCGGCGCCAGATACGCGTTGCGCGATGACATCGCCAGGCCATCGGCCTCACGCAGCGTGGGGGCGCCCACGATGTCGGTGGGAAGCGCCAGGTCGCGCGCCAGTTGCTTGACCACCAGCAGCTGCTGATAATCCTTTTCCCCGAACACCGCGACATCGGGGCTTGCGGCGATCAGCAGCTTGGCGACCACGGTGGCGACGCCGGCGAAGAAGTGCGGGCGGAAATCCGTTTCCAGGCCATGCGCGGGCCCGGCGACCGTGACGGTGGTGGCGTAGCCGTCGGGATACATTTCCCGCGCATTGGGCGCGAAGACGATGTCCGCGGTATCACCCAGCCGCGCCATGTCCGCATCAAGCGTGCGCGGATAGGCGTCGAAATCCTCATGCGGCGCGAACTGGGTGGGATTGACGAAGATGCTGACCACCACATGGTCGGCGTGTTTTCGGGCTTCCGCCACCAGCGAGACATGACCGTCGTGCAGGGCGCCCATGGTGGGCACCATGCCGATGCGGCTCGCCCTTGATCCCGCAAGCGCGCGGCGCAAATCCGAAACGGTCGAAACCAGCGCGGGCACTAACGCGTCTGCACGGCCACGAAACAGGTCTGGCCGCGCTGGGTGAGGCGGCTGCAGACATCGCGCGCCTCGCGCTCCGCGAACAGGCCGAAACGGGCGCGGTACATGGTGTGTCCATTGGACTGGACCGGCGCGATGATGCGCGAGGCCCGCGCCAGCACATCCTGCGCCTTGCCCGCATAGGCGGCGAGCTGGGCGCTGGCCAGCGCCTTGTCGGCATAGGCGCCGATCTGGATGGTCCAGTTGCGGCCCGGCGACGGGGTGTCGGCATCGCCTTCACCCACATCTTCGCGCAGCGACGGACGCATCTGGGGCCGGGGGACGTTCACGGCGGTCTTGGTCAAGTTGGCCTGCTGCGCCGTCAGGAAACCATTGTCGGGCCGCGGCGAGGGGCGCACGGCCGGCACATTGGCGCTGACGCGCGGCTCGGGTTTGGCGGGCACCGCGGCGACCGCAGGCTGTTTGGGTTGCGCTGCGCCCTCGGCGTGGATGACCGAGAAATTCTCGTCTGCCGCGCGCACGGCCTCGGCGCTGTCTTCGTCTTCGCTTTGCACCGTGTTGGGTACCGGCGAAAGCGCGGCGAACTGGTTTTGCAGCGAGCTTGTGACCTGGGGCAGGCTGAAACCGGCACTGGCCGGCGCGGGAGCATTCTGGGCCACCTGCTGCCAGGGCACGGTGGCGCGCGCCACCATGGCAGGATTGGCCCCGATCTGGGCGAAGGTCTGATCCAGCAGCCGGACCATCTCGAGATCGCGGCGCACGGCGGTGCGTCCGCCCATCACCACGGCGATGACATGGTTGTTGCCGCGCACCACCGAGCTGACCAGGTTGAAGCCGCTGGCGCCGGTGTAGCCGGTCTTGATGCCGTCGGCGCCGCCGTAGCGGTTGATCAGATTGTTATGCGTGGGAAACCAGCTGCCTTTGTACTGGAAGCCGGCCAGGCTGAAATAGGGGAAGTATTGCGGATGGTCATAGGCCAGCCGCCGGCCCAGCGTTGCCAGGTCCGACGCGGTGCTGATCTGCAGCGGATCGGGCAGTCCTGACGCGTTGTGGAAATTGGTCGAGCGCATCCCGAGCTGGCGGGCCTTTTCCGTCATCATCACGGCGAAGTGCGATTCGGTACCGCCCAGCGCCTCGGCGATCACCACCGCCACGTCATTGGCGCTGCGGATCACCAGGGCGCGAATGGCGGTATCGACTGGAATGGTCTGGCCCGGGCGCAGTCCCAGCTTGGTCGGCTTCTGGACGGCGGCGCGCCGGCTGACCGCCAGCGGCGTCTGCATGGTGAGCTTGCCAGCCTTCAGCGCATCGAACAGCAGGTAGAGCGTCATCATCTTGGTCAGCGAGGCGGGACGGCGCTCCAGGTTTTCATTGCGGGCGTAGAGGACTTTGCCGGTCGCCCCGTCGATCACCAGGGCGGCGTCCTTGACCGGGTCGGTCGGGCTGCGCGGCATGCGCACGGTGGCGCGGCGGCTGTGCTGGGCTCCGCGCAGATGGGGCTTGGCGTGTTTGCTGCGCCTGGCGGCCTCGGCGGGCGCGGTCAGGCTGGCCAGAATCAGGCTCGCCAGGAAGAGCACGATCAGTGCTGCAGACCCCGGCAGAAGGCGAGACCGATACGGTAAAGACAAAGCCATCCCCAAATCCTGATCACCCCTGTGGTCAAAAGACCAAATTGCGACACTTTTCGCAAGGCGGAACAGGAATCCACTATGCGTTTCCGGGATTTACGAAGCGTTAACGCTTTGAACAGAGTTCCCAAAGTTGCATGCGGGAAGAAAATGGTGCGGCGCAACAATTAACCCTTGACGCGGCAGGGATGCTCACTCATATAGGTTATGTTGCAGCGCAACAGGCTCACCGGACAGACCGGGCGTGCCCTAAACATCAGAGAGGACATGACATGAGCAAAGCAAAGACTGCCGAGAAGGCGACTGCCACGGCTGAATCCGCCCTCGAAACCGGCGCCGCGGCGCTGAAGACCGGCCTGGAGAAGGCCCTGAAGGGTTATGACGCCTTTGTGGGCTACGGCAAGGACACCGCCGAAGCCCTCACCAAGTCGGCCACTGTCGCCGGCAAGAGCATCGAAAGCATCAACAGCGAAATCTATTCCTATTCCAAGCAGTCGATCGAAGACACCGTCGCCGCCTCCAAGGCCGTGATGGGTTCCAAGTCGGTGCATGAAGCGTTCGAATTCCAGACCGATTTCGCCAAGTCGGCCTTCGAATCCTATGTTGCCGAACTCAGCAATATCAGCGAACTGGCCACCGCCGCCACCAAGGACAGCTTCGCGCCGTTCAAGGGCCGCGTGCAGGCCTGGCTCGACACGGTTCAGGCCGTTCGCGCCTGAGACTATCCTCTGTCGCATTGCGAAGGGCTCCGGTCGCAAGACCGGGGCCCTTTTGCTTTGGGCCCAAATCCTTGAAAAACCCAGCGGCGATAACCAGATAGGGTGATCCCTACTAGGCAGCGGCCCAATCTGGTTTAGGATGGTCGAGCAGCAAAGAATTCGCACCATGAAAGATTCGGGCGACAACAATGACGACAAGAACGGGTCGGGCAACACCGGCACCGGGATCGTCACCAAAACGCGCCCCAAGACCAAGAAGCCCAGCCTCTACAAGGTGCTGCTGCTGAATGACGATTACACGCCGATGGAATTCGTCGTGCATATCCTGGAAAAGATCTTCGGCAAGAACCGCGAGGAAGCGGTGGATGTGATGCTGCATGTCCATCGCCACGGCGTGGGCATTTGCGGCGTTTTTACGTTCGAGGTCGCGGAAACAAAAGTTGCCCAGGTGATTGAATTCGCCCGGCGGCATCAACATCCTCTACAGTGTACCATGGAGAAGGAGTAGCGCGGCATGCCGAGTCTATCGCGGAGTTTGGAACAGGCACTGCATCACGCCATCAAGCTCGCCAGCGACCGGCACCACGAATACGCCACGCTCGAGCACCTTCTGCTTGCCCTGATGGACGATGCCGACGCCAGCCAGGTGATGAAGGCCTGCAATGTCGACATGGATGCGCTGAAGAAGTCGGTCCAGAAATATATCGACGAAGACCTTTCCACCCTGGTGCTGGACGATTCCGACGAGGCCAAGCCCACCACCGGTTTCCAGCGGGTGGTGCAGCGCGCCGTGCTGCATGTGCAGAATTCCGGCCGCGACGAGGTTACGGGCGCCAATGTGCTGGTGGCCCTGTTCACCGAGCGCGAAAGCCACGCCGTCTATTTCCTGCAGGAGCAGAACATGAACCGGCTGGATGCGGTGAGCTATATCAGCCACGGCATCGCCAAGCGCCCGGGCATGAGCCAGCCCAAGCAGGTGCGCGGCGCCGAAGAGGAAGAAGAGGGCGAGAAGCAGCCCAAGCAGGGCACCGAGGCGCTGGAAGCCTATTGCGTCAACCTCAATGAGAAGGCCAAGTCCGGCAAGGTCGATCCCCTGATCGGCCGCGCCGCGGAAGTCGACCGCACCATCCAGATTCTCTGCCGCCGCCAGAAGAACAATCCGCTTTTCGTGGGCGATCCCGGCGTGGGCAAGACCGCCATCGCCGAAGGCTTGGCGCGCAAGATCATTCGCGGCGAAGTGCCCGAGGTGCTGCGCGGCTCGGTGATCTATTCGCTGGACATGGGTTCGCTGATCGCCGGCACCCGTTATCGTGGCGATTTCGAGGAACGCCTCAAGACCGTGGTCAAGGAACTGGAAAGCCTGAAGGGCGCCATCCTGTTCATCGACGAGATTCACACCGTGATCGGGGCCGGGGCCACCAGCGGCGGCGCGATGGATGCCTCCAACCTGCTCAAGCCCGCGCTGGCGCAGGGCACGCTGCGCTGCATCGGCTCGACCACCTACAAGGAATACCGCCAGTATTTCGAAAAGGACCGCGCCCTGGTGCGCCGGTTCCAGAAGATCGACGTCGCCGAGCCCACCATTGAGGATTCGGTGAAGATCCTGATGGGGATCAAGAGCTACTTCGAGAACTACCACAAGCTGCGCTACACCGCCGATGCCATCAAGGCGGCGGTGGAGTTGTCGGCCAAGTACATCAACGACCGCAAGCTGCCCGACAAGGCGATCGACGTGATCGACGAGCTGGGCGCCTCCCAGATGCTGCTGCCGGAAAGCCGCCGCAAGAAGGTGGTCAATGTGCGCGACGTGGAAGAGATCGTCGCCAAGATCGCGCGCATTCCTGCCAAGTCGGTGTCCAAGGACGACGCCGAGGCCCTCAAGACTCTGGAAGCCGATCTGGGGCGGGTGGTGTATGGCCAGGATGCCGCCATCCACGCGCTGTCATCGGCCATCAAGCTGGCGCGGGCCGGCCTGCGCCAGCCGGAAAAGCCCATCGGCTCCTATCTGTTCTCGGGCCCCACCGGCGTCGGCAAGACCGAAGTCGCCAAACAGCTGGCCAGCGTGCTGGGCGTGGAATTCCTGCGCTTCGACATGAGCGAATATATGGAGCGTCATACCGTCTCGCGCCTGATCGGCGCGCCGCCAGGCTATGTCGGCTTCGACCAGGGCGGCCTGCTGACCGACGGCATCGACCAGAATCCGCACTGCGTGCTGCTGCTGGACGAGATCGAAAAGGCCCATGGCGACCTGTTCAACATCCTGTTGCAGGTGATGGACCACGGCAAGCTGACTGACCATAACGGCAAGAAAATCGACTTCCGGAATGTGGTTCTGATCATGACCACCAATGCGGGCGCCTCCGATGCTGCCAAGGATGCCATCGGCTTTGGCCGCGGCAAGCGCGACGGCGAGGATGAGGAAGCCATCAAGAAGCTGTTCACGCCCGAATTCCGCAACCGTCTGGACTCGATCATTCCCTTCGCGCCGCTGACGCGCGCCACCATCGACAAGGTGGTGGAGAAGTTCGTGCTGGAACTGGAAGCGCAGCTGGCCGACCGCGATGTCACCTTCGACCTCACTCCGGAAGCCACCCGCTGGCTGGGCGAGAAGGGCTATGACGACGCCTTCGGCGCCCGTCCGCTGGCCCGCGTCATCCAGGACAATATCAAGAAGCCCTTGGCCGACGAGATTCTGTTCGGCAAGCTCAAGGATGGCGGCACGGTGCGGGTGCTGCTGGACCGCGAGAAGGACAAGCTGGCCTTCGAATTCATCCCCGCGGCGGAAGCCAAGCCGCGCGCGCCGCAGCGTGGCAAGAAGAAATCCGAGACCACCGAAAAATAGGGAGTTTGCGCATGAAACTTCTTCCGGGATTTGCCGTGGCGGCCGTGCTGGCCGCATCGCCCGCCTTTGCCCATCACGGCTGGAGCGGGCAGGAGGAGAAACTCACCACCATGACCGGCACGGTGGTGCAGAGCGTCAGCCTTGCCGGCCCGCACGGGGCCATGAAGATCAAGGTGGGCAACCAGGTGTGGGACATCACCCTGGCGCCGCCCGCACGCACCAGCCGCGCCGGCCTGACAGAGGGCAAGATTCCGGTCGGCGCCACCGTGACAGTGCGCGGCAACCGCACCACCGAACCGGGCCATCACGAGATGAAGACGATCTTCGTGAAGCATGGCAGCGATGAGTATCACGTCTATCCCGACCGCGAATAAGCGCGGGTGAGCGCAGCCCTGTTCTTCACCTGGCTGGAAGGCTCCGTGCTGGGCCAGTTCACGCGCTCGCTGGGCGTGTGGAGCTACGGCACCATCAATCTGGTGCATATCATCGGCATCGCGTTGCTGTTCGGGTCGATCCTGCTGCTGGATCTGAGGCTGCTGGGCGCGTGGCGGAAAGTCCCACTGGCGGCGCTGTCGGGACCGACCACTTTTATGGCCCGCATCGGCTTTGCCTTGGCGGTGTCCAGCGGCATTCCCATGCTGTCGGTCAATGCCACCGATTACATCGGCAACCCGTTCCTGCTGGTGAAATTCCCCGCCATCGCGCTGGCGCTGGTCAATGTCTGGCTGGTGCACCGTTCGCAGGCCTGGCGCGCCCATCGGGTGCGGGACCTGATGCCACGCGAAAACCGCAGGCTGGCAATCGGCGCCAGCCTGTCGCTGACCTTCTGGCTCACCGCCATCACCGGCGGCCGGATGTTGGGTTACTGGTAACGCCTACAGAGGTTCGTGGTGGTGCACCACGGCGGGCGGGGCGGCGAACAGCGGCCCCAGGATCGCGCGCCATTCGGTGAAGGCGGGTGACTGGCGAAAACCCACCGTGTGATCTTCCAGCGTGTCCCACCACACCAGCAGCAGGAAGTCTTCCGGATTTTCGATGCCGGGGCGCATCTCGACCTTGCGGCAGCCCTTGGATCCTTCGATATGCGGCCTCGCCTTGGCGAAGGCAGCTTTGAAAGGTTCGGCCTGGCCGGGCTTCACGGTGATAAGGGCGCGTTCAAGGATCACAGTTCACTCCTGATTTTTGCGGCGATGGGTTCAAGCCGGGCCGCCTCTACCATGACCTTGCCGTGCGGCGCCATGGGTACGCCTTCCCGGCGTGGCACGATGTGGAAATGGATGTGGAAGACGCTCTGGCCGGCGGCGGCACGGTTATACTGCTTGATCAGGATGCCGTCCGGCTTCAGCGCCGTGTCCACCGCTTTCGCCACTTTCTGCACCGTGGCCATCAGCGCGCTCAGGCCCGCAGCCGAAAGGTCCAGAATGTCCGCAGCCGGTTCCTTGGGCACCACCAGCACATGGCCATCGGCTTCGGGCATCACGTCCATGAAGGCGAAACTCTTCTCGTCCTCATAGACCTTCACTGCCGGAATTTCGCCCCGCAGGATTTTGGCAAACACATTGTTGTTGTCGTAGGCCATTCATTTCCCCTTCTTGAACGGCGCATGGGCCGCAAGGTCCGTGATGTGTTCCGCCACCGCCGCGCGCTCGGCGGCCAGGAAATTGTCCACCGCCCGCGCCAGGCCCGGATGGGCGATGACATGGGCGCTGTAGGTTTCCACCGGCAGGTAACCGCGCAGCAATTTATGTTCGCCCTGCGCCCCGGCCTCAACCCGTTTCAGCCCGCGGGCGATGGCAAAGTCGATCGCCTGATAATAGCAGGTCTCGAAATGCAGGAAGGGAATATACTCCGCCGCCCCCCAATTGCGCCCGAACAGAACGCCCTCGCCAAACAGGTTCAAGGCGCCGGCGATGGTGCGCCCGTCCTTCTTCGCCATCACCAGCAGGGTCTGCCGCGACAGCCCCTGGCCAAGGAGGGAAAAGAATTCGCGGGTGAGATAGGGCGTTCCCCATTTGCGCCCGCCGGTATCGATGTAGAAATCAAAGAACAGGTCCCAGTGCGCCTCGGTGATGTCGGTCCCCGTCAGCCACTCGAATGTCACGCCGGCGTCGCGTACCGAAGCGCGCTCCTTGCGCAGGTTCTTGCGCTTGGCTGACGACAACTCTCCCAGGAACTGGTCGAACGAGGTGTAGCCGGGATTTTCCCAATGAAACTGCTGGCCGGTGCGCAGCAGATAACTCGCGTCTCCCGCCGCCTGCCATTCCTCGCGCGTGAGAAACGTGATGTGCAGGGACGAGGCGCCGACCTGCTTCATCGCGCCCGCCGCTGTCTTCAGCAGCGCAGCCGCATTCCCCAGCAGGCGTTTTCCGGTGACGGGCGTGAAAGGAACGGCGCCTTGCAGCTTGGGATAATAATCGCCGCCCGCCCGCTCCAGCGCTTCGGCCCAGGCATGGTCGAAGACATATTCGCCATAGGAATGGCTTTTCAGGTACAGCGGCATCAGCCCGTCATCCATCAACAGATGGGCGGGCTGCCAACCTGTTTTGGCGCAGGCTGACCCGGATTCCTCCAGCGCCGCGAAAAACTCATAACTTGTGAAAGGGTGCGGCTCCGGCGCACCGGACGGGTTGGCGAGCGCGTTCCAGCGCGCCGCGCCGATTTCCGCCGCACTGGTAATCAGCTTTGCTGAATTCTGGGCCGTCACTTGATCTCGAAGATCGCGTCCACTTCCACCGCCACCCCGCGCGGCAGCGAACCCACCCCGATGGCGGCGCGGGCATGCTTGCCGGCATCGCCGAACACCGCGGCAAACAGGTCGGAAGCGCCATTGGCCACTTCCGGATGCTGGGTGTAATCCGGGGTGGCGTTGACGAAGACGCCGACGCGCACGCATTTCACCACCCGGTCCAGATCGCCGATGGCGGCCTTGAGCTGCGCCAGCACATTGATGGCGCAAAGCTGTGCCGCCGCCTGGCCCGCTTCCATCGGCACGTCCACGCCCAGCTTGCCGACATATTTGATCGCGCCGTCGGCAATCGGGATTTGCCCGGAGACGAACACCAGATTGCCGGTGAGGGTGCAGGGGACATAGGACGCGACAGGCACCGGCGGGGTAGGCAGGGTGACGCCAAGCTCTTTCAGGCGGGCTTCGATGACAGACATATGAACCTCAATGGGAAGGCGCAAAGCCTATCAGAGGCGCGGCTTTTTGAAAGCGCGGCCCTTGCCCACCGACTCGCCGCCAAATTTTGCCCGGATCTTGTCCATGGCCCGTTCGGCGGCGGCGCGCTTGTCGCCTTCGGTATCGATCAGGCTGGCGGGATCGGCGCCCAGTTCGGGGGCAAGATTGGAAAGCCCCACGCCCAACAGCCGGAAACGGGTGCCGTCGGCCTCGCGCTTCAGGGCGGCCAGAGCGGTGCGGAAGATGCGGTCCGCAAGCTGGGTGGGCGCCTCCAGCGAGGCGCTGCGGGTCCGCAAGCGGAAATCCGAGGTCTTCAGCTTCAGCACAATGGTCTTGCCGGCCAGGCCATGGGATTTGGCGCGGGCGCTGACCCGTTCGGCCTGCCGCCACAATACGCTTTCCAGGTCGGCCAGCCGCGACAGGTCGGTATTGAAGGTGGTTTCCGATGAAATGGTCTTCATCTCGCCGCCGGGATCGACGGGGCGGGAATCCTCGGCATTGGCCATCCGGTGCAGCCACAGGCCGGTGGCGCCATAGCGGCGCGCCAGCTCACGCGGGTCGGCGTCCTGCAACTGGCCGACCAAAGTGATGCCATCGCGCTCCAGCTGGGCCTGCATGACCTTGCCCGCGCCCCGCATGATGCCGATCTTCTTGTCGCGCAGGAAGCTTTTGGCTTCCGCCATGCCGATCACCGCAAAGCCCCTGGGCTTGTCCAGTTCGCTGGCCAGCTTGGCGAGGAATTTGTTGCCCGACAGGCCGATGGAGACGGTGATGGCGATTTCCCGTTCAATCCGGGCCGCCAGAGCCGCCATGGTCTTCGCGGGCGTGCGGTGATGGATGCGCTCGGTGCCCGACAGGTCCAGAAAGGCTTCGTCCAGCGACAGCGGCTCCACCAACGGCGTCAGGTCTTCCATCATTTTCCGGATCTGGCGGGCCACCGCGCTGTAATGGCCATGGCGCGGCTTGAGGATGACGGCTTGCGGGCATAATCGCTTGGCCTGAAACATCGGCATGGCCGAGCGCACGCCATAGGTGCGGGCGATGTAGCAGCAGGTGGAGACCACGCCCCGCGTCTCGCCGCCCACGATCACCGGCTTGTCCTTCAGCGAGGGATCGTCGCGTTTCTCGATGGCGGCATAGAAGGCGTCGCAGTCCATATGCGCGATGGTGAGCTTGTCCAGTTCGGGGTGCGCGAGTATCCGCGTCGAGCCGCAGGCCGGGCAGGGCGCATCCGCAGGAGCGTCGGCGCGAGCCGGAGCGACCGATAAGGAGACGTCGGAAAGGCAGTCACGGCAGAAGGCGGGCCAACCTTCTACTCCGGCCACAACCAGGCCGCTCCTCTTACGCCGCTGGAATCGCCGTGCATGTTCTTCACGATCTTCGGCGGCGCACCCAAAGTGAAAGCGTACTCCTCCACCAGTGGCGGCAGGTCGCTGTAGAGCCGCGCGATATTCGACAGCCCCCCGCCCATCACGATGACATCGGGATCCAGGATGTTCACCACCGCCGCCAGGCTGCGGGCCAGCCGGTCCACCAGCCGGTCCATCGCGGCGCGTTCCTGCGCACCGCCGGATGTCGCGATCTCTTCGGCGGTCGCGTCACGTCCGGTGGCGCGCTTGAAGTCCGCCGACAGCGCCGGACCGCTGCACCAGCTTTCCAGGCAGCCGCGCTTGCCGCAGTAGCAGAGGGGCGCGCTGGTCACTTCTTCGACGCTCGGCGCGGGCAGGGGCATGTGTCCCCATTCCCCCGCAATGCCATGCGCGCCGCCCAGCACCTGCCCGTTCACCACCACGCCGCCGCCCACGCCGGTCCCGGCGATGACGCCGAATACCACAGCTTCGCCCGCGCAGGCGCCGTCGCTGGCCTCCGACAAGGCAAAACAGTTGGCGTCATTGGCCAGCCGCAACTCGCGGCCCAGCGCATCTTGCAGGTCCTTGCGAAAGGGATGGCCGATCAGCCAGGTCGAATTGGCGTTCTTGATGATGCCGGAAGCGGTTTCGCAGCCGGGGATGGCGAGACCGATACTGCCTTGCCCGCCGGTCTGGCTTTCGGCCTCCCGAACCAGTTCGGCAAGGGCGCGGACGGTACCGTCATAGTCCTTCACCGTCGCCACGCGCTTGCGCCAGCGTTCGACCCCGCCGGGGCCGAGCGCCAGCAGTTCGGTCTTGGTCCCGCCCAGATCGATACCGAAGCGCATCAGATTTCCCTGAGCTCCTGCGCACCAAAGGCGTGCCGCGCCCGATGCACGTCCTTGGGTTCTACCTCCGCGCTTTCGCAAAAGCGCAGCAGCAGGTCCTCATGGCCGAGCAAAAAGTCCAAAACGGCCGCATTCATCTCCGGACTGCCGGCGCCGGCCCGCAAAGCGTCCGCCTCGATGCCGGACTGGCTGAGGAACTTCTCAAGGCCATCTTCTTCCCCGGCCAGCCAGCCAAGGGCTTCTAAAGCGAGGATTTCCGCGTTTTCGGAGGTCATGGGGCCTGGCATCGTCAAGGGAGCGTTAAGAGATAATCCCTAATACTGGTCAAAACAGCCAGAGCCCGTTTTGGGACCTGGGAGTGGCGGTATGCCGCCGGAGAGCAGCCATGGACGCGAAAACCAAGACGGTCCTGATCGTGGAAGACAATGAGCTCAACATGAAGCTCTTCCATGACCTGCTCGACGCCCATGGCTACAACATCCTGCAGACCAAGGATGGCATGGAAGCGCTGGACATCGCGCGCGAACACCATCCCGACCTGATCCTGATGGACATCCAGCTGCCGGAAGTCTCGGGCCTGGAAGTCACCAAATGGCTCAAGGAAGACGATTCGCTCAAGGGTATCCCCGTCGTCGCCGTCACCGCCTTCGCCATGAAGGGCGACGAAGAAGTCATCCGCCAGGGTGGCTGCGAGGCCTATATCTCCAAACCCATTTCGGTGACCAGCTTTCTGGAAACCGTGCGGCGCTTCATCGGCTAGGTCATGACAGCGCGGGTTCTCGTCGTTGATGACATCCTCTCCAACGTCAAGCTTCTGGAAGCGAAGCTGACGGCGGAGTATTTTGAGGTCATCACCGCCTTCAACGGTCTGGAATGCCTGGCCAAGATGGACGAGGGTGAGCCCGATATCGTGCTGCTCGATGTCATGATGCCCGGCATGGACGGTTTCGAAGTCTGCCGCCGGATCAAGTCCAATCCCAAGACCGCCCATGTCCCCGTGGTGATGGTGACCGCGCTGGACCAGCCGTCCGACCGCGTCGCCGGCCTGGATGCCGGCGCCGACGACTTCCTCACCAAGCCGGTGGATGATGCCGCGCTGTTCGCGCGGGTGCGCAGTCTGGTGCGCCTGAAGATGATGACCGACGAATTGCGCATGCGCGAGTCGACCGGCCAGGGCATGGGGCTGATTGATCCGGCCGAGACGCTGATCGACAACAACCTGTCGGGCCGCATCCTGGTGATCGAGGACCGCGCCGAATCCGTCGCCTGGTTCGCCAGCGCGCTGACGCCGACCCATGAAGTGTCCTCCGCCGATACCTTTGAAGAAGCCCTGGTGCGCGTGAAAGGCGGCGACTACGACCTGATTGTGGTGTCACTGGGCATGCGCGGCTTTGACGGCCTGCGCCTGTGCTCGCAGCTGCGGTCCCTTCCTGAAGGCCGGCATGTCCCGATCCTTGTTGTGGTCAGCGACGGCGATCGCCGCAAGCTGACCCAGGCCCTGGAAATGGGCGTCAACGATTACCTGACCCGTCATGTCGACAAGAATGAACTGGTGGCGCGGGTTCGCACCCAGTTGCGCAAGAAGCGCTATGCCGACCGGCTGCGCCACAATGTCCAGCTCAGCCTGGAAATGGCGATCACCGACCAGCTCACCGGCCTGCACAATCGCCGCTACATGAGCCGCCATCTCGACACGCTGCTGTCAAACGCCAAGAAGAACGAGCGGCCGCTGGCCTTTGTCATCATGGACATCGATTTCTTCAAGCAGGTGAACGACACCTATGGCCATGACATCGGCGACGAGGTGCTGAAGGAATTCGCCGCCCGCATCGCCGCCAACACCCGCGGCATCGACCTGGCCTGCCGCTATGGCGGCGAGGAATTCGTGGTCGCCATGCCCGATACCGACATGGCCTTCGCCTATAACATCGCCGAGCGCCTGCGCCAGTCGATCGAGACCACTCCGGTCCGGATCAGCCGCGCCCCGGGCCAGCTCAACATCACCATCTCCATCGGCATCGCCAAGGCCGAAGGCGAGGGCGACGACGCCGACAAGTTGCTGCACCGCGCCGACCAGGCGCTCTACCGCGCCAAGCGCACCGGCCGAAACAAGGTCGTGGCAGACGCGGCTTAGCCGCTTAAACCAGTTTTACACTGCAGTATTCCGCGCTACAGTGGGGCGATTGCGCCGTGCATTTTTCCAGGGGGGTATCATGCGGGGAAGAGTTTTCGGCGCGGCCATCGCGCTGGTGTCGCTGGGATTTGCGCACGCCGTTCATGCCCAGGGCGGTCCGATGGCGATCCTCTACGAACATTCCGATTATCAGGGCCGTCAGGAAGTGATCCGGGGCGAGATCCGCGATTTTCAGGGCCTGCGCTTCAACGACGCGGTTTCCTCCATCCGCATCCAGGGCGGGGTGTGGGAAGTGTGCGAACATGCCGATTTCCAGGGACGCTGCATCACGCTCTATCGCGACAATCCCAATCTGGTGAATGACGGTTTCAATGACCGCATCTCCTCGGCGCGGCTGGTGGCCGGCGGTGGCGGCTTTGGCCGCAGGGACGATCGACGTGACGATCGACGTGACGATCGCCGTGATGACCGGCGCGACTTCGACCGCCGTGATGGCGGCGGTGGCGGCATCACCCTGTTCGGGCATTCCGATTTTCAGGGCGATTCTCGCCGCGTCGTCGGCGAGAACCGAAATCTGGAATCGCTCCGCTTCAACGATGTGGCGTCCAGCGTGATCGTGCGGTCCGGGACCTGGGAGTTGTGCGAACATTCCGATTTCCAGGGCCGCTGCATCACGGTGGACCGTGACGTGCGCAATCTGGTGGATATGGGTTTCAACGATGCGGTGTCGTCGGTGCGACGCCTGCGCTGAGATCAGTCCTCGTCCGCGTCTGGGGGGACCGGTTCGCCGCCGCCCATTTCGGTGACCCGGTCGATCACCGACGCCAGCACGTCGGCCTCGCGCGCGCCTGACACCGCCAGCTTGCCGCCAAAGATCATGGCGGGCACGCCGGTGACGCCCATTTCCCGGGCGATCTGGTCCTCGCGCGCCACCAGCTCCAGATCGGTGCCGTCTTCCAGCATCTGCGCCGTTTCCACCCCGTCCATGCCGCAGACATCGGCGATGTCGGCCAGCACGCGGACATCGCCGATATCCTCGCCATTTTCGAAATAGGAAATGAACAGCCGCTCGACCACTTCGTCCTGCACCCCGGCGGCCGCTGCCCAGCGGATCAGGCGGTGGGAATCCAGGGTGTTGGGGCGGCGCTGGATCGCGGCGAAGTCGAAGGCGATGCCTTCCTTGTCGCCTTCGGCTGCGATCAGCTTGTACATCTCCACGATCTTTTTGGGGTCGTCGCCGAACTTGAGGCGCATATAGGCCTGGCGGTCCATGCCGGTGCGCGGCACCGTGGTGTCCAGTTGATAGGGCCGCCATTTCACGTCAAAGGTGATGGAAGGGCGCATGTCCATGGCCCGCTGCAGCCGGCGCTTGCCGATGAAGCACCAGGGGCAGACGGTGTCTGAAATCACGTCAATCTGCATGCATCACTTCAAAATCTGCGTCGTCATTTCATTGGCGATGGTGATGACGCGCACCGAGCCTTTGCCATGCGCCTTGAATTCGGCGGAAGCCGTGACCGGCATCAGGGCCTCGATCACCACCATGCTGGACGGCGGCGGCGTCGCCAGGAATTCGATGGTCAGGGTGCGGTTGCCGTCGCTCTGGATCACACGCAGGCGCGGACTTTTCCATCCCCCCGTCTGCACCGCGCCGGTGGCCTGAACCACGACCTTGCCGTCCTTCTGGGTGGCGATCAGGCTGTCGATCTTGTAGATGCGCTTGTCCGCCGCCAGCGCCGGTGATGCGCAGGACAGGATGGAAACAGCCAGCAGGATTTTCGCAAACATGGGATGGCGCACTATAGCCGAGAATGGGGCGGCAAAAAGACAGGTCAGATCGTCAGCTCACACCAGACAGGCACGTGATCGGACGGTTTCTCGGCCGCGCCGCGCACCTGGCGGTCGATGCCGCATTTTTTCAGCCTGTCGGTCGCCTGCGGCGACAGCAATATGTGATCGATGCGGATGCCATTGTCGCGCTCCCACGACCCGAAATAGTCCCAGAAGGTGTAGTGGCCGCCTTCGGGATGGAGGGCGCGAAACGCATCGGTGTAGCCGAGATTTTCAATCCGCCGCAGGGCCGCCTTGGATTCGGGCTGGAACAGCGCGTCCTTCAGCCATGCCTTGGGCCTGGCGGCATCCTTGTCTTCGGGGATGATGTTGTAATCGCCCATCAGGACCACCGGCTCTTCATTCTTCAGCAGTCCCCGCGCATGCAGGCGCAATCTTTCCAGCCAGGCCAGCTTGTAGTCGAACTTCGGACCGGGGAAGGGATTGCCGTTGGGCGCATAGATGGACGCCACCCGCACCACACCCTTGTCGCCGGCGATCAGGGCTTCGAGATAGCGGGAGTGATCGTCCAGCACGCCATCGGCTGCGGGCAGGCGGGGCGTGACGTCTTCCATCGGCCGCTTGGAGAGGATGGCGACGCCGTTATAGCTTTTTTGTCCGTGTACGGCGCAATTATAGCCTAGCGCTTCAAACGCCTCGCGCGGGAAATTCTCTTCGACGGTTTTGATTTCCTGCAGGCAGACCACATCCGGATTGGCCTCCTTCAGCCAGGCCAGGGCAGGCTCAAGCCGCGCCTTCACCGAATTGACGTTCCAGGTGGCGATTTTCATACGGTGAAGGAGGTGCCGCAGCCGCAGGAGGCCGTCGCATTGGGATTGTTGACCTTGAAGGCCTGGCCGATCAGGTCGTCGGTGAAATCGATTTCCGCGCCCGCCAGGAAATCCAGCGACACCGGATCGATCAGCACCCTGGCGCCATCGCGCTCCACCACCAGATCCTCGTCCAGCTGGGCCTCGTCCAGCGCAAAATTGTACTGGAACCCCGAACAGCCGCCGCCGGTCACGGCCACCCGCAAGGCCGCGGGCCGGTCTTCGGCCTTGAGGATATCGGCGATCCGCCTGGCGGCGCGGGCGGAGAGGGTGACGGGCATGGCGGTCATGGCACTTCTTTCGGGGACGCTTGCAGTCTGGAGCGTACCCTCTATGTAGTCCTCGTCATGGCCGAAACCAACACCCGGGATACGCCCAAAACCGCGCCCGCGGGGCGGTTATTGGGCGCGGTGGTCAGCCCGCCGGGGGTGCACGCCGCCTATGCCGCCCGGCCGGAGGCCAGCCGGGGCCGGCTCCATCCCGAAACGGAAAGTGCCACCCGCAGCTGCTACTCCAGAGACCGCGATCGGATCATCCATTCCACCGCCTTCCGCCGCCTGAAACACAAGACCCAGGTCTTTGTTCAGCATGAAGGCGATTACTACCGCACCCGTCTCACCCATTCGCTGGAAGTGGCGCAACTGGCACGCAGCCTGGCGCGCACGCTCGCCGCCGATGAAGACCTGGCCGAGACAGTGGCGCTGGCCCATGACCTGGGACACACGCCCTTCGGCCATGCCGGCGAGGAAGCGCTGGACGCGGTGACCAAGCATATCGGCGGCTTCGATCACAATGCCCATGCCTTAAGGCTGGTCACGAAACTCGAACATCGTTACGCCGATTTCGACGGCCTCAATCTCACCTGGGAAACGCTGGAGGGATTAGTCAAGCATAATGGCCCGCTGACGGGCGCGCAGCCGGGGCCCATCGCCAGCTTCGACCAGCGCTGGCCGCTGGAACTGGCTAGCTGGCCCGGGCTGGAAGCGCAGCTGGCGGCGCTGGCCGACGACATCGCCTATGTCAGCCATGACATTGATGACGGCTTGCGGGCGGGGCTGTTCACCGTCCACGACTTGCTGGAATGGCCGCTGGTGGACGCGCATGTGAAAGGCGTTCTGGACCGGCACGGTGAGCTGGAACTGTCGCGCTTCATCGGGGAACTGATCCGTACACTGATCAGTGAGCTGATGGAGGATGTGCTGGTGCAGACCCGCGCCAATCTCGAGGCGGGCCAGTTCGCCAGTCCGGCGGCGTTGCGCGGGGCGGGCAGGGCTACCGCTGCCTTTTCCCCGGCGCTGTTCGAACGGGTGAAGGCGCTCAAGGGTTTCCAGATGCGCAACATGTATCGCCATCCGCGCGTGGCATCATCCATGAACCGCGCCCAGGCGGTGGTCACCGACCTGTTCGAGGCCTTTGTCGCCGATCCCGATCTGCTGCCGCCGGACTGGGCGATGGCTGCGCGGCAGGCGGTTCCCGGCACCGTGGCCCGGGACTATATCGCCGGCATGACCGACCGCTTCGCCCTGGCCGAGTATCAGCGGGTTTTTCATACGGAAATCCAGCTCTAGAAGCCCATGATTCGCGAGAGCGCTGGTGCTAAGATCGCCGCCAGCAGATTCGGGAACTTCCATGGCCAACTACGAACGGCGCGTCTACGAACCCAGCGACGAAGTGCGGGTGTTCGACGGCTCCGAGGAAGATGACGATGTTGAAGGCTCGCGCCTGCCGCTGCTGATCGTGCTGGCGCTGCTGGTGCTGGCGATGTTTGCTGGCGTGGTGTGGCTGGCCTACACCCAGGGCGTGGCGCGGGGGCGGGGTGAAACCCCGATCCTGACCGCCGCCAATGGCCCGGAGAAAGTCGCGCCGCAACAGGCGGGCGGCACCAACGTGCCCTATCAGGGCTTCAAGATTTACGAGCAGCCCGCGCCGCCCGACGATGCTGCCGAGGCTGCGCCGGTGGATGCGGCCAAGCCGGCTGCGCCGCCGCCTGTTGCGCAAGCGCCCAAGCCCGCGCCGGTTGCCGCTGCGCCTGCGCCCGCGCCTGCACCGGTTGCCACCACGCCGGCTCCGGCTCCTGTGGCTGCCAAGCCCGCCGCCGCTGGCGGGGCCTATGTCCTGCAGATCGGGGCCTTCAAGAGCCAGGCCGAGGCCGATACCGCCTGGCGCGCCTACAAGGGCAAGCATGCGGCGCTGCTGACCGGCTACAATTCCGATATCCAGCAGGCCGATCTTGGCGAAAAGGGCACCTGGTACCGGCTGCGCATCGCCGGCTTTGGCGACCGTGAAGTGGCCTCTGCCCTGTGCGACCGGTTGAAGGCGGACGGCGGCGGCTGTTTCCTCGGCAGATAGCGATATGCGGTCTCGTGCGATTTATGGATGCGCCGGCACGACTCTGTCGGCGGTGGAACGCGATTTCTTTCGCGATGTGAAGCCGTGGGGCTTCATCCTCTTCGCGCGAAACATCAGCGACCCGGCACAAGTCCGCGCACTGATTACACAATTGCGGGACACGGTTGGCGACGGCCAGGCCCCGGTCCTGATTGATCAGGAAGGCGGAAGGGTGGCGCGGCTGAAGCCGCCGCACTGGCAGGCGCGCCCTGCCGCGGCCCAGTTCGGCGCCCTGCATGCCACCGACGCCGAGGCTGCCCGCGAGGCCACCTACCTCAACGCCCGGTTGATCGCCCATGACCTGTCACAGCTTGGGATCAATGTGGACTGCCTGCCGGTCCTGGATGTGCCCCAGCCGGGCGCCCACGACATTATCGGCGACCGGGCCTTTGCCGGCGACCCGGCCACCATCATCGCCCTGGGCCGGGCCCAGATCGAAGGCCTGATGGACGGTGGGGTCTTGCCGGTAATGAAGCACATCCCCGGCCATGGCCGGGCAGGGGCCGACAGCCATCTGGCGCTGCCCCGGGTTTCGGCAGCCGCCGAGGAGCTCAGCGCCAGCGATTTCGTCACCTTCCGGAGCCTGGATTCCTGCCCGATCGCGATGACGGCGCATGTGGTTTATGAGTCGATTGATCCACAGCGTCCTGCGACCACCAGCCCCAAAGTCATTCGGGATGTGATACGCGGTGAGATAGGATTTGACGGGCTTTTGATGTCGGACGACCTTTCCATGAAGGCGCTCGACGGACCCCTGTCGGTGCGCGCCAAGGCAGCCCTTTTTGCGGGCTGTGACCTGGCGCTCCACTGCAATGGCGATATGGACGAAATGCGCGACGTGGCATCGGAAGTGAAAGATTTGGAAGGCCTGGCGCTCAAGCGCAGCGAGCAGGCGCTGGCGCAGCTGCGCGTCCCGTCGCCTTTCGATCCGGCTGCGGCACAGGCCCGGTTGGCTGGCCTGCTGGGAGCCGCAGCATGACCGACACGGCCGAGAATTTCGACGAATTCGAATCCACAGTCCTAGCGAATGACGACGAAGCGCTGCTGATCACGGTGGACGGCTTTGAAGGTCCGCTGGATCTGCTGCTGACCCTGGCGCGCAACCAGAAGGTCGATATCGCCAAGATATCGATCCTGAAGCTGGCCGAGCAGTATCTGGAATTCGTCGAGACCGCCAAGAAACTGAATCTGGAACTGGCCGCCGACTATCTGGTGATGGCGGCCTGGCTGGCCTACCTGAAATCCCGCCTGATCCTGCCGCAGGAAAAGGGTTCAGACGGCGAGCCCACCGCCGACGAGATGGCCACGCGCCTGCGCTGGCGGCTGCAGCGGCTGGACGCCATGCGCGCCGCTTCCACCCGCCTGATGGGACGCGAGCGGCTGGACCGCGACGTGTTCGGCCGGGGCGATCCCGAAGCGGTCAATGTCATCAAGCTCAGAACCTACAAGGACACGCTCTACGACCTGCTGACCGCCTATGCCACCGACCGGGTGCGCAAGCTGGGCGGCAAGAGCTATCGCCCCCAGATGGCCCCGGTTCTGGCCATTGAAGAGGCGCGGGAACGGCTGGAGCGGATGCTGGGCAAGATCTCCGACTGGAGCGCCCTGACCACCCTGTTGCCCTTTGAATGGTCGGGCGGCGCCCGGCGGCGCTCGGCGGTGGCCTCCACCCTGCTGGCGGCCCTCGAGATGGCCCGGGACGGCAAGGTCCAGCTCCAGCAGGCCTCGCCCTTTGCCGAGATTTACGTCCGGGACGGCCAGCGGGCCCCCGACCTTCCCCACGAGGCGTCCGCGCCGGGAGCATGAGATGAGCAGCGTAGCCAAGATGATTGAGACGATCGAAGACCAGATGGAAGCCCAGAGCCCCGAAGCCAACCCCGAGCATCTGCGGATGGTCGAGGCGCTGCTGTTCGCGGCCAGCGAACCGCTGGACGTAAAGGCACTGTCAACATCCTTGCCGGAAGGCGCCGATGTGCCCGGGTTGCTCCAGACCCTTGAAGGAATTTATGAGACTCGCGGTGTAAACCTCTGTTGTGTCGCCGGAAAATACCAGTTCCGCACCGCCAGCGATCTGGCCTTCCTGCTGCGCAAGGAGCAGCCGGAACAGAAGCGCCTGTCCAAGGCGGCCATCGAAACCCTGGCCATCATCGCCTATCACCAGCCCGTCACCCGGGCCGAGATCGAGGATATTCGCGGCGTCGCCATGTCCAAGGGCACCATCGACATCCTGATGGAGATCGGCTGGATCAAGATCCGGGGCCGCAAGCGCACCCCGGGCCGCCCCGTCACCTACGGCACCACCGAACCCTTCCTGGTCCAGTTCGGCCTGGAAAGCGTCGCCCACCTGCCGGGTCTGGACGAGCTCAAGGCGGCAGGCTTCCTGGAAGCCATCCCGCCGTCCGGCTTCGACGTGCCCAACCCGTCCGACGAACTGGCGGCCGACGAAGACCCCTACGATCCCAACGAGCCGGAAATGGCGACGGGTTCCGTCAACCTCGACGAAGCCTGATCCGCTCGCCAGCGATTGATCAAGCATGGCCAGGCGGCGCGGAGGCCGCCCATGGTGCGATGATGGGCTACGGCGCTTCGGCGGCGGCTTTCATTTTTTCCATCGCGGCCTGGAAGCGGACCTTGCGGCCCTCCAGCGCATCGGTGCGCGCCTTCTGGTCGGGCAACCCGTTCTGGTTCCAGATCAGGGCATAGGTCAGCCGCGACGTGGTGGCGGTCAGCGGCTCGATCGCCATGGTGCCGTGATAGAAGACGGGCGTGAACGGCTGGGCGTAGGTGTAGGAATATTTGGTCCGCGCCACGATATTCTCGATCACCGGACCGCCGGCGGTGACGATGGTGCGCAGCGAACCCAACTCGCCTTTGCCGCTGTTCACGGTGCAGGGCAGGTTGATGTACTTGCCGATGGCGCACCAGTCATTGCCGCCGGCCTTTTGCCAGGCCACATCGGCGGGACGGGCGATATCGATGCTGAAATTCAGCGTGACCCAGTCCGCCGGCTGAGGGGTCTGCGCCTGTGCGCCGCCAAAGGCCAGCGCCAGCATGGCCGACGCGATCATGATCTTTTTCATTCGTCATTCTCCAGTTCGACCACCACAGCCTCGCCGTTTTCCAGCGCAATGGCCAGGTCTCCCCTGCGCATGGCGATGGCGTCCGCCCCAAAAACCTCATTGCGCCAGCCATGCAGGGCGCCGACATCCTCGTCCTCGCCCGCCGCCAGCTTCTCGATATCCTCGGCATTGGCGATCAGGCGGGGAGCAACGCCCGCGGCCTCGGCGCGCAGGCGCAGCAGGGTCTTGAGGAGGTCCACAACGGCCGGGGAGGGCTCGCGGCGGCGGCGCTGCTTGTTCTCCGTCACCGCGCCTTCCGGCGGGGCGGCGCTGGCGCCCGCCGCGATGGCGTCCATCGACCCCTTGCCCAGCTTGGAATTGGCAAAGCCCTTCGGGACCGCGCGGATGCGTTCCAGCGCCTCAGGGCTTTCCGGCGGATGGGCCGCGATTTCGGTCAGGGCTTCATCCTTCAGCACCCGGCCGCGCGGGATGTCGCGGGCCTGGGCCTCGCGCTCGCGCCAGGCCGCCAGCGAGGCCAGCACCGCCAGGAAGCGCTTGTTGCTGGTGCGCGGCTTCAGGCGCTTCCACGCCTGGTCGGGATCGAGTTTGTAAAGATTGGGATCCTGCAGCGCCGCCACTTCCTCGGCCACCCAGGCGAAGCGTCCGGTCTTTTCCAGCCTGGCCTTCATCCATTCATAGATGACGCAAAGATGGGTGACGTCGGCCAGGGCATATTCCAGCTGGCGCTTGGACAGCGGGCGATGGCTCCAGTCGGTGAAGCGGGCGGACTTGTCGATTTCGACATGGGCGATCTTGCGCGCCAGGGTTTCATACGAAGCTGCATCGCCGAAGCCGCACACCATCGCGGCGATCTGGCTGTCGAACAGCGGATTGGGCAGCACGCCGCCCTGCAGGAAGAATATCTCGATATCCTGCCGCGCCGCATGCATCACCTTGACGATGTCGGGCCGGGCGATCAGTTCATAAAAGGGCGCAAGATCGATGCCGGGGGCGAGGGGATCGATGATCCCTTCGATGCCGGGCGCCGCCACCTGGATCAGGCACAATTTGGGATAATAGGTCTGGTCGCGCAGGAACTCGGTGTCCAGGGCCAGATAGGGCGCGTGGCCCAATTCGGTCAGAAAGGCCGCCAGTGCCTCATTGGTTTCGACAATCCGCATGCGCAAGGTGATACCGGGATTCGCCCCCCTTTGGTTGTTTCATGAGGCCGCATGCAGCCTCTTTTCGACCCAAAAAGCGGCTATTTCCGCCGCCAGGACGCGCCCTTGACCCGTCCCCCATAAACCGCCAAAAACCCTGCGTTTCCTTGGAAAAACCGCCATGCATGCCTATCGCACCCATACCTGCGGCCAGCTTCGCAAGGCCGATGTCGGGCAAACCGTCCGCCTGTCGGGCTGGGTCAATCGCCGGCGCGATCATGGCGGGCTGATCTTCCTGGACCTGCGAGACCATTACGGCGTCACCCAGTGCGTGATCGAACCGGACGCGGCCGCCTTCGCCACCGTCGACAGCGCGCGCTCGGAATGGGTGCTGACCCTGACCGGCAAGGTGGTGGCCCGCAGCGACGAGACCGTGAACAAGGACCTGTCCACCGGCGAGGTCGAACTGCGCATCGAGCAGGCCAGCGTGCAGAGCCAGGCCCAGGAACTGCCGCTGCCTGTGTTCGGCGATCACACCTATCCGGAAGAAACCCGGCTGACCTACCGCTTCCTCGACCTGCGCCGCGAGCGGCTGCACAAGAACATCATGTTGCGGGCCAATATCGTGACCTCGCTGCGCCGCCGGATGGTCGAACAGGGCTTTACCGAATTCCAGACCCCGATCCTGACCGCCTCCTCGCCGGAAGGGGCGCGCGACTTCCTGGTGCCGTCGCGCCGCTATCCGGGCCAGTTCTATGCGCTTCCCCAGGCGCCGCAGCAGTTCAAGCAGCTGATCATGGTGGCGGGCTTTGACCGCTATTTCCAGATCGCACCCTGTTTCCGCGACGAGGACGGCCGCGCCGACCGTTCGCCGGGCGAGTTCTACCAGCTTGATCTGGAAATGAGCTTCGTCACCCAGGACGACGTCTTTGCCGCCGTCGCGCCGGTGCTGGCGGGCGTGTTCGAGGAATTCGGTCAGGGCAAGAAAGTGACGCCCGCCGACCAGTTTCCGCGCATTCCCTATGCCGAGGCCATGCTGAAATACGGCACCGACAAGCCTGACCTGCGCAACCCGATCGAGATCGTCGACGTCAGTGAGATTTTCGGCCGCGCCGAAGTCGAGTTCAAAGCCTTCAAGAACAAGACGGTGCGCGCCATTCCCGCGCCCGGCGCCGGACCCCAGCCGCGCAGCTTCTTTGACAAGCTCAACGAATGGGCGCGCGGCGAAGGTGCGGCTGGCCTGGGCTATATCCAGTTCGAGGACGAGGGCGGGGCGCTGGTGGGCAAGGGCCCCATCGCCAAATTCATCACCGGCGCGGCGCTGGCCGACATGGCGAAGGCCGCCAAGGTGAAGGCGGGCGATGCCCTGTTCTTCTCCGCCGACGCCAAAGCCGATCGCGCCGCCAATCTCGCCGGCATGGCCCGTACCCGCATCGGGCGCGAACTGAACCTGATCCCGGACGGCGAATACAAGTTCTGCTGGATCGTGGACTTCCCCATGTATGAGTGGAACGAGGACGACAAGAAGATCGACTTCTCGCACAATCCCTTTTCCATGCCGCAGTTCGACCGCGACAAGTTTCTCGCGCTGGACAAGGGCGACAACGATACCATCCTGGGCCTGAAGGCCTATCAGTACGACATCGTCTGCAACGGCTATGAATTGTCGTCGGGCGCCATCCGCAACCACGATCCTGACGTGATGCTGAAGGCCTTCGAGATCGCCGGCTATGCCCGCGAGGAGACCGAGGAAAAGTTCAAGGGCATGATCAACGCCTTCCGCCACGGCGCCCCGCCGCATGGCGGCACCGCGCCGGGCATCGACCGCATCGTGATGCTGCTGGCGGGCGAGGAAAATCTGCGCGAGGTCACCATGTTCCCCATGACCCAGTCGGCGCAGGACCTGCTGATGAACGCGCCCAGCCCGGCGAACCCCAAGCAGCTCAAGGAGCTGCATTTGCGGGTTGTCTATCCGGAAGCGAAATAAATAAAAAAGGGCGGCTTTTCAGCCGCCCTTTTTGGGTCTTGTTGCCCCACCTGAATTCAATTCAGCTTTTCGCCGAGGCTCTTGATGCTGTCGGAGATCAGGCCGCTGGCGCGCTTTTCGTCCAGCCTGGCGAAGATCAGCTTCTGCGCGCCGGACACGGCGGCGTCGGCGGCAAGGCTGCGGATCTCATTCAGCGCGGCGGCTTCGGCCTGGGCGATCTTGTCCCGGGCGGCGGCTTCGCGGCGGGCGATCTGGGTGGTCAACCCGGCGCGGGCTTCTTCGGCGAAACGCGCGGCTTCGGCCTTGGCGTCGGCCACGATGGCTTGGGCTTCGGCTTCGGCGCCGGCGGCGCGCTTCTGGTAATCGATCAGCAGGGCGGCAGCCTCGGCGCGCAGGCGTTTGGCTTCGTCCAGTTCGGCGGAAATCACCGCGGCGCGCTCGTCCAGCATCTTGCCGACAATGCCCGGCACGCCTTTCCAGACCAGCAGGGCGATCACGAGGACGAAGCCGAGAACTTCCCAGGTTTCGTGATGGTGCAGGAATTCCATGACCCTAGGCTCCCACCGCTTTGGCGGCGTCTTCGGCCGAGACCTTGTCGCCGGTCAGCCGCTCGACAATGGCGATCGCGGCATCGCGGGCCGCGATGGACACATTGGCCTTGGCGGTTTCGCGCGTCGCCTTGATGCGGGTATCGGCATCGTGCATCGCCTTGGCGGCCTGGGCGTCGGCGTCTGCCTTGGCCTTGGCGATTTCCCCATTCAGCGACTGGCGGGTTTCTTCCGCCAATGCATTGGCGCGGGACCGCGCGGCAGCCAGCGAGGCTTCATAGCCGGCCTGGGCGTTTTGCGCTTCTTCACGGGCCTTGGCGGCATCCGCGATGGCGCCATTGATGGCGCCGCGACGGGTGGTGATCGCCCCGTTGATGCGGGGTCCCGCCAGCTTCCACATGACCGTGAACAGAAACGCAAACGTTATCACCAGCCAGAACAACTGGCTGGGAAACGTCGTCGTGTCGAACGGGGGGAAGCCAGCTTCGTGCTTGGATTCCGTCGTTTCGGTCGTGGTGCCGTGCTCGTCCACGGATATCAGCCGAACAGGATGATCAGGGCAACGACCAGGCCGAACAGGCCGGTCGCTTCGCACAGGGCGAAGCCCAGCAGCAGGTTGGTGGTCTGGCTGGCGGCGGCGCCCGGATTGCGCAGCGCGCCCGACAGGTAGGAGCCGAACACGTTGCCGATGCCGATGCCGGCGCCGACCAGAGCGATACAGGCAATGCCCGCACCAATCATTTTCGCAGCTGCAAGTTCCATTTTAATTCCCTTCGTTGGTTCAGTGGTGATCGTGGAGATGAAGTGCTTCGTTGAGATAGATGCAGGTCAGGATCGCGAAGACATAGGCCTGCAGGAACGCCACCAGCAGCTCCAGCAGCATGATGGCTACGATCAGCAGCATCGGCGCGATGGAAAGCGCCGACAGAATGCCGCCCGCCGCGCCCAGCGACACCACAAAGCCGGCGAACACCGCCAGCAGCGTGTGGCCCGCCAGCATGTTGGCGAACAGACGGACGGAAAGGCTGATGGGGCGGGTGAGGAAGGAGATCACCTCGATCGGGACCAGCAGGATCAGCAGATACCAGGGCGCGTGCGGCACGAACAATTTCAAAAAGCCGATGCCGTGCTTCATGAAGCCGACGACTATCACAAGGCCGATCACGAGGCAGGAAAGCGCCAGGGTAACGGCGATCTGGCTGGTGACGGTGAAGCTGCCCGGCACCATGCCGAAGAAGTTGCTGCACAGCACGAAGATGAACAGAGAGAAGACGAAGGGGAAATACTTCAGCCCGGCCTGGCCGGTCGCCGAATGGATGATGTTGGCGACGAATTCGTAAGAGACTTCCGCCATGGACTGGGCGCGGCTGGGTACCAGACGGCCAGGCTTCACCGCCAAGGTGAGGAACAGCGAAGACGCCAGGACCACGATGATCATCAGCAGCGCCTGGTTGGTGAAATAGATGTCATGGCCGCCGATCTGGAAGAGGGGATGCTCCACCAGCGGCTTGATGGCGAACTGCTCCATCGGGTTCAGGGCACCGGCCACGGACTATTTCTCCTCGGGCGTCGACGCGGTTTTGGCCGCGATCTCGGCGTTGATCTCTTTTGCCGCGTACAGGACGTTGCGGATACCCGCCGCAGCGCCCAGCACGAAAAACACAATCAGGAAGACCGGTTTGGTCTGGTAACCGAAATGGCCACACAGCCAGTCGGCACCCCATCCCAGTCCGCCTCCCACGACCACAGACGCAACCAGTTCGGTTGCGAAGCGGCCCGCGATGCCCGCCTGCGACGGCGGCGGGCGTTTCGCTCCGGCTGCCTGGCGCTTTTGGGCCTCATCCAGACGCTTGCCCAGATCGTTCAGCCTGTCGGGGTCGGGAGCCGTCAAAACCGTCTCCTGGAAAGTCCGAAAAACCGCGCAAAAAGGGCCTTCCCTGCGTCGAAGGCGGGCGGACCATAGGGTTGGCGATTTTGGGTGTCAAGAAAGACAGGTGCCGTCAAATACCTGACACAAAAGGGAAAATCGCGGGCGCGGCAAAACGCCAGACAGTTTTATCCCTTCAGGACCAGAATCACTCGGCGGCGATCTTTTCGGCCTCGGCCAGGCTGACCGACACCAGCTGGCTGACGCCGCGCTCCGCCATGGTGACGCCGAACAGGCGGTCCATCCGGCTCATGGTCAGGGCATGGTGGGTGATGACCAGGAAGCGGGTGCCCGACATCTCGGTCATCTGGGTCAGCATCTTGCAGAAACGCTCGACATTGGCGTCGTCCAGCGGCGCGTCCACTTCGTCCAGCACGCAGACCGGGGCGGGGTTCACCAGGAACACCGCGAAGATCAGCGCCATGGCGGTAAGCGCCTGCTCGCCGCCCGACAGCAGGGCGAGCGACTGCAGCCGCTTGCCCGGCGGGCGGGCGAAGATTTCCAGGCCCGCTTCCAGCGGATCTTCGGATTCGGTGAAGGTCAGCTTGGCTTCGCCGCCCTCGAACAGCTTGGTGAAGAGTTCCTTGAAGTTGGCATTGACCTTTTCGAAGGAGGCCAGCAGGCGCTCGCGGCCTTCCTTGTTCAGGCTCTGGATGCCCCGGCGCAGCCGGTCGATCGCGCCCGTCAGGTCGTCGCGGTCGGCGATCAGGGTGTTCATGCGGGTTTCCTGCTCGACCGCTTCTTCCTCGGCCCGCAGATTCACGCCGCCAAGCTGCTCGCGTTCCTGCTTCAGGCGCTCGACGCGCTTTTCGGCCTGTTCCAGCGGCGGCAGTTCCTCGCCTTCCTTGATCTCGGCGCGTTCGGCCAGATCGGACGGGGCGCATTCGAGTTCGTCATGGATGCGGGTCTTGAGTTCTTCGATGCGCTGCGCCGCGCTTTCCGACAAAGCCTGGGCGCGGGCGCGTTCCTCGCGCGCCGATGACAGAGCCGCATCTGCCGCCTTGGCGTGCTTGTCGGCTTCGGTCAGGACATTCTCCGCCTGCTGGCGCGCATCGGACGCTTCCGCGCGGGCGGCTTCGGCGGTGGCGATGGCGTCCAGCAGACTGCTGCGTTTTTGCGCGATCTGCTGCGGCAGTTCTTCGGCGGTGGCAAGTTCGACGCCCAGTTCTTCCTGGCGCCGCGTCAGTTCGGCGACATGGCTGGTGGCATCGAGCTTGCGTGCATTCCAGCGTGTCTGCTCTTCGTTGATCGCGGACAGCCGGCGGGCGCGGGCTTCGCCTTCGCGGCGCAGGCTTTCCAGTGCGCCGCGGCTTTCGCCGGCCTGGGTACGGGCATCGGCGGTGCCGCTGCGCGCTTCGGCAACGCCTGCATTCAGCGCCACGCCGTCGCCCAGTTCTTCCAGCCCGTTGATGGCCTGCTGGCGCGACTCCTGCGCCGCTTCCACCGACTGGGTGAGGCGGTGGATTTCCGCTTCCAGCGAGGCGAGCTGCGAGGCGTGTTCGGCGGCGGCGCGGGCGGCACGGGCGGCCTGGTCCTGCGATCCGATCAGCGCCTGTTCGGCACCGCGTTCCTGGGCTTCGGCGGCGCGCAAGGCTTCGCGCGCCATCTGGGCCGCTTCCTTGGCGGCGGAATACTCGGCGAAGCGGGCGGCGCGGATTTCGCGGGCAGAATCGGTTTCAGTCTGCAGCGCGGACAAACGATTGCGCTGGGCCAGACGCTGCGCCGCGACGGACGGCGCATCGGCAGATGCGATGAAACCATCCCAGCGCCACAGGTCACCGCGCGCCGATACCAGTCGCTGGCCGGGCTGAAGCTGCTTCTGCAATTCAGCGCCCTGATCGGGAAACACCAGCCCGGTCATGGCCAGGCGGCGGTCCAGCGCAGCCGGGGCCTTGACGAAATCGCTGAGCGGCTTGGCGCCCGACGGCAACGGCAGGTTGTGATCGAACTTGCCCAGATCGCGCCAGTGATGGGGCGAGGAATTGTCGAGCGGCGCCTGCAGGTCGTCGCCCAGGGCGGCGGCCAGCGCGGCTTCGTAGCCGGACTGCACATCCACCGCATCCACCAGCGGCGGGAACAGGCCTTCGCCTTCGGGATGCAGCAGGTCGCCCAGCGCCTTCACCTCGGCGGACAGGCGCTGCACTTCGCGTTCGGCGGCCTCGAGCGGTTCGCGCGCCGAGGCTTCGGCGCTTTCCGCATCCTGGTACAAAGCGCGCGCCTCGGTGGCGGTGGCGCGGGCGGCTTCCGATGTGCCGCGGGCGCGTTCGGTTTCAGCTTCCGCCGCATGAACGTCGGGGGCATCCTTGGCGCGTTCCAGCGCCGCATCCAGACGGACCTGCGCATCAGACAATTGGCTGGTGCTGGAATCCAGAAGGGCGCTGGCCAGATCGCGGCTGCGCTCAAAGCTGGATTTCTTGGCATTCCAGTCCGCCAGTTCGGCGGTGAGCCGTTCCAGCAATTTCTCGGCTTCGGCCAGGGCCAGAGCCATTTCATTCGCCAGGGTTTCGGCGGCGGCGAGATCCTCGCCGGCATTTTCGCTGGCGGTGTTGAGGGCGCGTTCTTCCTCGCCCAGGGCGGCGAGCGCGCTGTCGGCGTCGCGCTCCAGTTCCTGTTCGCGCTCGGTATCGGCGGCGCCTTGCGCGATCAACTGGCGGATGCGCTGGGCGGCTTCGCGGGCGCGCTGTTCCTCGGCGTCCAGCTGTTCGCGCTGGGCGATCAGCCGGTGATGGGCGGCGCCCTTTTCCGCTTCCGCCTGCCGCAGCGGCGGCAGGGTGGTGGCGGCATCGCTCTGCACGGTCGAGGCCTTGGCGGCGATATCGGTGGCGGCGGCAACCGAGGCGGCGGCGGCGGCCAGTTCCTCGGCGGTCACGGCGGCGCGCGCTTCGGCGGCGGTCCAGCGCAGGTAATGGGCCAGCGCCTCGGCCTTGCGGATATGGCCCGACAGGTTGCGGTAACGCGAGGCCTGGCGCGCCTGGCGCTTCAGGCTGGCGACCTGGCCTTCGACTTCGCGGATGACATCTTCCAGCCGCGACAGGTTGGTTTCGGCGGCGCGCAGGCGCAACTCGGCTTCGTGGCGGCGCTGGTGCAGCCCGCCAATGCCGGCGGCTTCCTCGAGGATGGCGCGGCGCGCCAGGGGCTTCTGGGAAATCAGCAACCCGATCTGGCCCTGGCGCACAAAGGCGGTGGAGCCGGCGCCCGACGAGGCGTCGGCGAAGAATATCTGCACATCGCGCTGGCGCACGTCGCGGCCGTTGATGCGATAGACGCTGCCGGCTTCGCGCTCGATGCGGCGGGAAACTTCGATGGTGTCGAAGTCATTATAGGCGCCGCCGGCGGAGCGGTCGGAATTGTCGATGAACAGCGTGACTTCTGCGACGTTGCGCGCCGGACGTCCGGCGCTGCCGGCGAAGATCACGTCATCCATTTCGCTGCCGCGCACCGAGGAGGGGCGCGTCTCGCCCATCACCCAGCGCATGGCGTCGAACAAATTCGACTTGCCGCAGCCATTCGGGCCGATTACGGCGGTGAGGCCGGGTTCGACAAAAAGCTCCGTCGGTTCGACGAAGGACTTGAAACCGGAAAGCCTGAGGCGTGTGAACTTCAACGTCTATGTCCTTGTGCGAAAACGGCCCGCTTATTTTTGCTTTGCGAGCTCGGCGTCCAAAAGTTTTGCCATCGTGTCGTAGGGGATAAGTCCAGAGCCCTGCGATACGCCGTTCAATATGAAGGTCGGTGTGCCGGTGACGCTGTAACGAGACTGCGCGTCCGTGGCGACCTTGTTGATGCGGTCGTCCTCGGCCGTGTTCACCATGCACTGATCGACCTGGGTTTCGCTCATGCCGGCGATGCGGCCCAGAAGGACCAGACCGGCACGAACGCCCTCAGGCGACTGAACCCCAAATTCAACGTCCCATTTGGGTTGATTCCGGAACAGCAGGTCAACAAAGGTGAAGTACTTATCCTCAGGCAGGCAGCGGGCGATCTTTTCCGCCGCGCCGTCATCGGCCCGCAGGGGGAACAGCCGGAAGACGTAGAAAATCTTGCCGGTATCGATGTAGCTGGCCTTCAGGCGGCCGAAAACCTGCTCATTGAAGGCGGCGCAGACCGGGCAGCTATGCGCGGCATATTCGATCAGCACCACTTTTGACTTGGGATTACCCAAAGTCCTGTCGCTGGGCAGTATCTCATAACCCAGTCCCGAGACGGTCGCGGTCTCGCTCGGACCGCTGGTCAGATAATAGCCGATTCCCGCTGCGGCGAGCAGGACAACCACGCCAAGGGCGATGAACAGGGGCTTGCGCGACACGGGCGACTCTCCAGCCGGATTACCCCCCGTTTTTGGCAGAGAACAGGGCGCGGGTCCATAAAACCGGGCCCTCCGCTAAATCCCTGCACAGGCTTTATTTTCCCGCCAGCGCATTATCCAGCGCGGTCTTCAGGGCGGGATATTCCGCCACGCCCGGCACCAGCTTGCCGTTGATCACGATGGAGGGGGTGGAGTTGATGCCGTAGCGGGTGACCCCGTCCTGCGCCACCTGGTTGATGAAGGCATCGTTTTTGGTGTCGGCGACGCAGGCATCGAACTGGGCTTCGCTCATGCCGAATTTCTTGGACTGGGCGAGCAACCCGCCGCGCACGTCGGTGACGCCATATTCGTCGTCCCATTGCGGCTGGGTGCGGAAGAGATTGTCCATGTAGGGAAAGTACTTGTCGCGCGACAGACAGCGGGCCAGCTTTTCGGCGACGCCGTCGCCGGCGCCCAGCGGCAGCACGCGGAAGACGTACAGCACCTTGCCGGTGTCGATGTAATTCTTCTTCAGCGGCGGAAAGGTCTCCTCGTTGAAATGCGCGCAGTGCGGACAGCGCGGCGCGGCATACTCGATCAGCACCACCTTGGCCTTGGGATTGCCCATGGTCATGTCCTGGGGCGTGATGGTGTAGTTCGCACCCTTGATGTCGGCCGCCAGGGCGGGCGCCGGACCTTTCTCGCTCACGACGTGCCAGGCCAGGCCTGCAACGGCGGCGGTCACGGCAACTACGGCCATGGCGATAATGGTTTTGCGCGACACGGTGTCCTCCCGGCTTTTCGCCGTTTTCGCAGAGATTGGCGGCGCGGTCTACTTGCGGGGGCAGCTGGGCCTTTTTAAGGCGCGCGGCGCCGGGCCAGCGCCTGAAGCGCCCTGGCGAGTCCTTCGGGACCATCATAGCGGCGGGCGGGATCGGACGGCGGCAGCGGTCCGGCAGCCTTGTTCGGTGTGGGCTTGGGCGGCGGGGGCCGCAGCGCGCCTTGCGAGAACTTGATCTGGCTGACCGCGGCACGGCCCAGATAGGCATTGATGCGCTCGCACAGCGTGCGTTTTTCATGGCCCAGGAACAGGGCCGCGCCCGGCGCCGCCCGCAAGGTCAGGGTCCCGCCGCTGGGGCCTTCGGAATATTTCAGCGGCTGCGCGATCCGCGCCACTTCCGGGCCCGCGATCTCCTTCCAGCGCAACACCAGGGAGGGATCGCGAAAACCCGCGCGCGCAAAGGCCGTGACGGCCGCGCTGGGCGCATCCATGCCGACCACGGCGGCGCGGCCGCGCCGGGCTGGCGCGGGTTGTTCTTGTGCCTGTTCCGGGGTTCGGGCCATGGTCGCAGTATGCCGCCGACGTCCCGAACAAAACAGTCCGATCTGAGTGCTCGCCTGCTCGCCTGGTACGATATTCACCGCCGCGTGCTGCCATGGCGGGCGCCTAAGGGAAAACGCGCCGATCCCTACCGCATCTGGCTGTCGGAAATCATGCTGCAGCAGACCACGGTGCAGGCGGTCGGCAACTATTACCGCAAGTTCCTGACTCTCTGGCCGGATGTGAAAGCGCTGGCGGCGGCGAAACAGGATGACGTTCTGGCTGCCTGGGCAGGGCTTGGCTATTACGCCCGCGCCCGCAACCTGCATGCCGCCGCGAAAGTCGTGGCGAACGAGATGGGCGGCAAGTTTCCGCCGACCGCTGAAAGCCTGCGGGCGCTGCCCGGCGTGGGCGGCTACACCGCGGGCGCGATTTCCGCCATCGCCTATGACGAAAAGCAGGCGGCGATGGACGCCAATGCCGAACGGGTGATCGCCCGGCTCTATGCCGTCGAAACCCCGATGCCCAAGGCCAAGACGGAGCTGCATGCGCGGTGTTCGGCGCTGGTGCCGGACCGGGCAGGTGATTTCGCGCAAGCGCTGATGGACCTGGGCAGCGCCATCTGCACGCCCAAGCGGCCGGCCTGTCCCAATTGCCCCTGGACCGCGGACTGCAAGGCGAGGCTGCGCGGCATTCAGGAGCAGTTGCCGGTGAAAGCGCCGAAGATGGTCCGCCCGCTCAAGCGTGGCGCGGCGTTTGTCGCGCGGGACAGAAGCGGGGCGGTGCTGCTGGTCAAGCGCCCGGACAGGGGTTTGCTGGCGTCCATGCTGGAACCGCCGCTGGGACCGTGGGGCGAAGACTTCCCATCAAACGCCAAGGCGCTGAAACAGGCGCCGTTTGCAGCGGCATGGAAGAAACGCCCCGGCATTGTGCGCCACGGCTTCACCCATTTCGAACTGGAAACCGAAGTCTATGTCGCGGACTTTTCCAAACGCCCGAAGTTCGCGGGCCGCTGGGTCGCGTCCGACAAGTTGCGCACCGTCGAATTGCCCACGGTGATGCGCAAGATCGTCGAACACGGAATTGACGACGGTGGTCCGCTTTTCTCTTTACGAAAGCCCTGAACGCAACTGCTGGCGCAGCACGTCGATGGGGGCCAGCCCGCCGCCCGGCAGCTGGAACTGCCAGAAGGTCCAGCCATTGCAGGCGTCCAGCCCCTGCACATGCGCGCCCATCTGGTGGATGGAGCCGCTGGCGGAGCCGGTGACCAGCGTGCCGTCGGCGCGCACCTTGGCGGTCTGGTGCTTGCGGGTGCCCTGCAGCACCGTGCCGACCGGCAGCAAGCCGCGTTCCACCACCCAGCCGAAGGGAATGCGCGGTTCGGCGCGCTTGGACTTGGTGACCTCGATCACGTCGCTTTCGGCAGGCACCACTTCGGCGATGCGCGCCCGCGCCACATCGGCATAGGCCTTCTCGCGTTCGATGCCGATGAAGTGGCGGCCCAGCCGCTTGGCCACCGCGCCGGTGGTGCCGGAACCGAAGAATGGGTCCAGGATCGTGTCGCCCGGCTTGGTGGAAGAGACGATCACCCGGTGCAGCAGGGATTCCGGCTTCTGGGTGGAATGGGCCTTCTGGCCGTCGGCGCCCTTGATGCGCTCATGGCCGGTGCAGATCGGCAGGGTCCAGTCCGAGCGCATCTGCAGCTCGTCGTTCAGCGCCTTCATCGCTTCATAGTTGAAGGTGTATTGCTGCTTGGGATTCTTGCTGGCCCAGATCAGGGTCTCATGGGCGTTGGTGAAACGGCGGCCCTTGAAGTTGGGCATGGGGTTGGTCTTGCGCCACACCACATCGTTCAAAATCCAGAAGCCCAGGTCCTGCAGGATCGAACCGACGCGGAAGATGTTGTGATAGGAGCCGATCACCCAGATCGCGCCATTGTCGCTCAGCACATGGCGGGCGGCGGTCAGCCAGTCGCGGGTGAACTTGTCATAGGCGGCAAAGCTGCCGAACTGGTCCCAGTGATCGTCCACCGCGTCCACCTTGGACTGGTCGGGACGGTGCAGCTCGCCGCGCAATTGCATGTTGTAGGGCGGGTCGGCGAACACCAGATCGGCGCAGCCCGCAGGCAGCGCTTTCATGCGCTCAACGCAGTCGCCTTCGATGATCTGATCCAGCTTCAAAGATCCCATAAATCCCGCCCAAGTTATCAACAGCAGGATTCACAGTGATTCGCCGGGAGTCCCGGGTCAAGAGTCTTGTGGAATCAAAGTGTTATGAATTGAGTCCCCGGATTCGTCCCCATACAAGATGTGGTGTACCGGGGAAAAAGATCTGCGGTGATGGACGGTAATGCCATGGGCGCGCAGCCCGGACAGGTGCTCGGCCGTGCCATAGCCTTTGTTCTGCCGCCAGCCATAGACCGGATGGTTCTCATGCAGCAGCGCCATCAGCCGGTCGCGCGTCACCTTGGCGATGATCGAGGCCGCCGCGATCGAAACGCTGCGGCTGTCGCCCTTGACCAGCGTCTCGCATTTGCAGGGCAAGGCGGGCGCATCATTGCCGTCCACCAGCGCGAAGGCCGCCGGTATCGACAAGGCGCGCACCGCACGCGCCATGGCCAGATGCGTGGCCTGGCGGATGTTGACCAGGTCGATCTCGTCCACGCTGGCTTCGCCGACGCCGACCGCCACCGCCATTTCCATGATGCGCGGATAAAGTGTTTCGCGGTCTTCCTCGCTGAGCTGCTTGGAGTCGTTCAGGCCCTTTGGAATTCGCGCCCGGTCCAGGATCACGGCCGCCGCCACCACCGGCCCCGCCAGCGGGCCGCGCCCGGCTTCGTCCACGCCGCAGATCGGGCCGGCCATGGTCTTCAGCAGACGGGACTCATAGATGTAATGCGGCATGGCGCTTTATAGCGCGGCCTGCCGCCGGTCACAGACGGGAAAAACGCGCTTTCCACACAAAGAGCGTGAAGAGAACGGCCACCGGAGGCGCAATCTGGGAGTTGAGGAACTTCACGGCGTGCGGCGACAATTGCAGGCCCATATCCACGAAGGGCAGGACCGCCAGCACCGGCAGGAACCCGACCGCCAGCAGGCTCCACATGACCCAGCGCATGCGCTGCTCGCCCGCCCGCAGGCGGCGCACGACATGGACGGAAAAGCCGTCATCGCGGACAGGCGCAAGCGGCTGGTTCAGAAGATCGTCGATACTCATGGTGCGTGATCCTTGAGCAGAGTTTTGAGTTTTTCGCGCCCCCGCGCAACATGCGACTTCAGGGTTCCCAGCGGCACTTTCATGACCTCGGCGGCTTCCTCATGCGGCATGCCCAGGGCGAAACACAAAGTAAGGGCGGAGCGTTCCGGCGGGCGCAGCATGGCCATCGCCTTTTCCAGGTCCAGCTTCAGGCCCGGATCGCATTCCGGCGCGATGCGCTCGTCCATCTCGTCGAGCGGTTCCAGCTTGCGTTTGCGGGTTTCCATCAGGAAGCGCGACCAGGCGATGGCATAGAGCCAGCCGTTGAAGGAACCATGGCCCTGGAATTGCGCGATCTTGCGGTGCGCTTCCAGGAAGGTCTCCTGCGCCAGATCGTCCGCCAGCGCATGATTGCCGCGCGTCAGCCGGCGCAGGTAGCCGCGCAGGGCGGACTGATGCTCGCGCACCAGCAGGCCGAAAGCCGCGGCGTCACCCGCCGCGGCCAGGCGCAGGGCGCCTGAACTGTTCATTCATGGGTCCGCAGGAATTTGGCGATCAGCAGGCAGGCGATGCCGATGCTGAAAGGAAAGGCGCTGATGAAGGGCAGGAAGCGCTGATCCGTATCCGTCACCTGCCAGGTGATCAGGGCGGAAAAGAAAATCAGCAGCGCGATGCCGGCCGCCACGCAAATCACCCCCGCCACCATGAAGCCGCGCCAGTCATACAGCTTGCGCGCTTCCAGAAGGCCGGGCGGGATCGGCTGGGCCTTTTCGATGAAACTCTCGATCAGGGCAATCTTTCTTGCCTGGGTATAGTGATTGCCGATGATGCCTGCGACGGCGATGGTGCCGATCACCACCCAGAAAATCCCTCCTACGTCCATCAGACAACTCCTGCGCAAATTCCCTTACAGGATGCTGGCAGTGGGCCCTTTGGATGCAAGCCCCTAAAATAAGGCCAGCTGGTCCCCGGCCCGGGCCGGGCGGCGGAATTTGTGGACCGCCAGGGGGGCGGTGGGGCGGTTCAGGCCCAGCCGCTTCACCCCCATGTGGAAGCGCCGGGCCATCACTTCGGCATAAGGGCCGGTGCCCTTCATGCGGGTGTTCCAGTTGGCGTCATAATCCTTGCCGCCGCGCATCTGGCGCACCAGCGCCATCACATGTTTGGCCCGGTCGGGCACATTCACGTCCAGCCATTCGCGGAACAGGTCCTTGATCTCGAGTGGCAGGCGCAGCAGCACATAACCGGCCGAGCGCGCGCCATGGCCCGCCGCCGCCGACAGGACCGATTCCATTTCATGATCGTTCAGCGCGGGAATGGCGGGGGCGAACATCACCCCGGCGGGCACGCCCGCATCGGTGAGGCCCTGGATGGCCTGCAGCCGCCGCGACGGCGTTCCGGCGCGCGGTTCCATGGCGCGGGCGAGCTTGCGGTCCAGGGTAGTGATCGAGAGCGCCGCCTTGGCCAGGCCCATGCTCGCCATCTCCGACAGGATATCGAGATCGCGCAATATCAGCGGGCTTTTGGTGACGATGGCGACGGGATGGCGGAAGTCGCGCAGCACCTCGAGTATCTGGCGCGTGATCCGCATCTTCTTTTCCAGCGGCTGGTAGGGATCGGTGTTGGTGCCCATGGCGATGACCTTGGGCACATAGCCGGGTGCGCTCAGTTCTTTCGCCAGCAGCGCCGCCGCATTGGGCTTGGCGAACAGGCGGGATTCAAAATCCACCCCCGGCGACATGCCGAGATAGGCGTGGGAGGGACGGGCGAAGCAATAGACGCAGCCATGCTCGCAGCCGCGATAGGGATTGATCGACTGGTCGAAGGAAATGTCCGGCGACTGGTTGCGGGCGATGATGGTGCGGGTGGCGTCGTGGACGACTTCGGTGCGGATGGGGGCAGGGGCATCGTCTTCCGCGCGCCAGCCATCGTCCCAGCCGTCATCCAGCAGCACACGGGTCTGGCGCTCAAAGCGCCCCACCGCGTTGGAGAGTGCGCCCCGGCCATGCAGGATTTCCGGCCGGATGGTGGTATTCAGGACGACAGTCATGGGATAGGACTGTACACCCATAATAGAACAAAACAAGTACAATGACGTGTGTAAGTCGAAAAAAAGCCCGACGCAGGGGCTGGGGGGCTTGAGCGTCGGGCTTTTAGAAAGTCAGAGCGGAGGGGCTCCAGCTCTGACGGTACGGTAACGGAGGCAGGGGCTTATTCGTTCCTCCCAGGGGCGTTCGGCGCGCATTTGGCCACGAGGTCGGCGAACCGTCGCAAACCGCTTGGGTGCAGCGCCCAATTGCAAGATTCCCGGTTATCTGGCGCTATGCGCGCCGGGAAAACGACTGCCTGACAAAAAGTCCGGCGACAAATCACCTGGAGGCTACCTATGGATCCCAAGAAAACCGCGCTGGTTCTGATCGAGTTTCAGAACGACTTCACCACCCCCGGCGGCACCCTGCATGACGCCGTGAAGGGCGTGATGGACAAGACCAACATGCTGGCCAACACCATCGAGACGGTGAAGAAGGCCCGCGCCGCCGGCGCCACCATCGTGTGGGTGCCGATCACCTTCGCCGACGGCTATGGCGAAATGCGCCCCGAGCCCTATGGCATCCTCAAGGGCGTCAAGGACTCCAAGTCCTTCGTGAAGGGCGGCTGGGGCGCCCAGATCGTGGACTCGCTCAAGCCCGACGCCGCCGACATCGTGATCGAAGGCAAGCGCGGATTGTGCGGCTTCGAAAGCACCAATCTGGATTGGGTGCTGCGTTCGCGCGGCATCACCGACATCGCGCTGGGCGGCTTCCTGACCAATTGCTGCGTCGAATCCACCATGCGGGTCGGTTACGAGAAGGGCTACAACGTCGTCACCCTGACCGATTGCACTGCCGCCCTCAGCCAGGAAGAACAGGATCACGCCTGCGCCAAGAACTTCCCGATGTTCTCGCGCCCGCTGACCCACACCGAATGGCTGGGCGAGCTGACCGGTTCGCAGAAGGCCAGCGACAAGACCCGCGGCTACGAAGCGGCGGAATAAGGCGTTTTACGTTCAAAAGGCCCCGGTTCGCGCCGGGGCCTTTTTTCTGGCAACAACAAGAAATTTCTGTGGGGAGAGAACATGACCAAGCCCGTGAACAACAGCGGCCTGACGCGCCGCGCGCTGGTGGGCGGCATCGCCGCCGCTGCCGGAACGCCGCTGCTGGCCCGTGCGCAGATGGTGCGCCCGCCGGCGCTGCCGCCGGGCATGAATCCCCAGCCGCCGCGCGCCATGCAGGGCGGGGTGGGCAAGACCAAGGTTCTGTTCATCTCCAAGTACCACGCCTTCGACCGCGAAAACCTGTTCGCGGCCTTTGACGCATTCGAAGACATCACCTGGACGCATGTGGAGCATCCGGCGGCGACCAATTTCTACGATCCGGCGCTGGCCGAACCCTATGACGTGCTGCTGTTCTATGATGCGTTCGCGGGCCGTACCTTTGAAAAGCAGACCGACGGCGTCATCGCCAACCAGGACAATCCGCCAACCGCCAAGATGAAGCGCGATTTCGCGAAACTTCTGCGTAATGGCGACAAGGGCTTTGTCTTCTTCCATCATGCCATCGCCTCCTGGGCGCATACCTGGCCGGAATATCGCGAAGTGATCGGGGCCGCCGCCGACTGGGGCAAGCCGATCAGGAATGTGCGCGGGGTGGACTATGCCGCCTCCGGCGCGCTGGCCAATGTCCAGCAGCACATCACCGTGGTGGACAAGAGCCATCCCATCACCGCGGGCGTCGAAGACTTCGACATCGTGGACGAGGCGTATCTGTGCCCGGTGTTCGAAGACAGCGTCCATCCCCTGATGCGCACCGATTTCAAGCCGCTGGATACCGCTTTCCCCATGCGCCCGCTGACCAAGGGGCACCCGCCCGGCAGCAACCTGACGGGCTGGGTCAAGACGGCGGAGCGTTCGCCGGTGGCCTATATCCAGCACGGCCATGACAACAAGGCCTGGTCCAACCCCGCCTGGCGCAAGCTGATGACCAACGCCATCAAGTGGGCCGCCTCGCCGGAAGCCAAGGCCTGGGCGCATGCCAACCCCAAGAAGATTTTTTCCTAGAACAGTTCAAACCGGAGGAATGACCATGACGACATCTGACGACGACAAGAAGAAGGGCCTTTCACGCCGCACCCTGTTCGGCGCCGCGGCGGTTGCCGCCGCCGCCATTCCGGCATTCAGCGGCGCCCGCGCGCAGCAGGTCGGACGCGGCGAGGGCGCGCCGATCAACTCCACCAGCCTGGGCGGCCTGCCGCAGCAGGGCGGCAACGGCCAGATCCGCGTGCTGTTCATTTCCAGCTATCATGCCTTCGATCGCGAGAACCTGTTCCGCTGCTGGGACCGCATGGGCAGCGACATCAGCTGGACCCATGTCGAGCATCCGGCCGCCGAACACTTCTTCGACCCGGCGCTGGCCGCCGATTACGATGTCTTCCTGCTCTATGATGCGTTCGCGGGCCGCAAGCTGAGCGCGCCGGACGCCAATGGCCGCCGCACCACCACCTATCCGCCGCCGTCGGCCAAGCTGCAGGCCAACATGAAGAAGCTGATGCAGAACGGCAATCAGGGTTTCGTCTTCTTCCATCATGCGCTGGCCTCCTGGATCCATAGCTGGCCCGCCGGCGTGAACGGTTCCAACGCCTATGCCGAAGTGATGGGCGGCGCCGCCGACTGGGGCATGCCGCTGGACCTGCGCGGGGTGAAGTATCCCAACTCCGGCTATCGCCAGGGCACCGAGCAGCGCATCACCGTGGTGGACAAGGACCATCCCATCACCCAGGGCCTGCCGGCGCAATTCGACCTGATCGACGAAACCTACCTCTGCCCGATGTTCGAGGATTCGGTGCATTGCCTGACCCGCACCAACTTCATCCCCACCGCCGACAAGTTCCTGATGGCGCCCAACAGCGCCAATGTCGGCGCCGGCCATCAGCCGGGCAGCACCATGACCAGCTGGGTCAAGACGGCGGAGAATTCCCCTGTCGTCTATATCCAGCACGGCCATGACAACAATGCCTGGTCCAATCCCTACTGGCAGAAGCTGATGCTGAACTCGATCAAGTGGGCGGCGTCGCCCCAGTCCAAGACCTGGGCCAAGGCCAACGCCAAGCGCATCTTCGTCTAAGAACTTTCTAATGGAGCGAAAGGCCCCGGTTCGCGCCGGGGCCTTTTTCATGGCCGCATGGAACTGACGCAGAAATAGGCACCCGGAAAGGATTGTATTTCAGGCGTTTAATTCTTGTCATAGCGGTTTTCACCCTGCGACGGGAAACTCTTTGGTGGGACGATCCGCATGCGTCATGATGGGCGCATGATTTCCGTCGTGATCCCCACCGAGAATTCCGAGCGCCTGCTGCCCCGCTGTTTCGACAGCCTGATCACGGCGGCGGTGTGCGGCGTGGTCCGCGAAGTGATCGTCAGCGATTGCGGTTCGACCGATGCAACCCTCGCCATTGCCGATGCCGCCGGCGCCCACATCGTCCATGCCCGGAAGGGGCGCAGCATCCAGCTGACCGAGGGCGCGGCAACCGCGAAAAGCGACTGGCTGCTGTTCCTGCACCCCGAAACCGCGCTGGAGCCGGGATGGGAGGTGGAGGCGGAGTCCTTTATCGACCAGGCGGCGATGGAGCGCCCGCGCGCGGCGGTGTTCCGCTTCGCGCTGGAGGATTTCAGCGGCGCGGCCCGCCGCGCCGAAGCCAAGGCGGCGCTGCGTACCGCGCTGTTCGCGCTGCCGCTGGGCGACCAGGGCCTGCTGATTTCCAGGCGGCTCTACCAGAAGATCGGCGGTTACCGCACCCTGTTCGACATGGAAGACGCCGATATCGTGCGCCGGGTCGGGCGGCGGCGGCTGGTGAGCCTGCGTTCGCGGGCCATCAATGTCTCGCCGCCGGCCAAGACCGCGTGGCGCGGCTTCACCCTGACCTTGCTGCATGCCTTGCGGTTCCCCTCGCGGGTCCTCGCAAAGCTTTGATCATTTTTCGGAACTGACCCGAAGGCCGTAGGCGTTCACCGCCGCCGCGCTTTGCGAGGGGCGATAGGTCGGCCATAGGCCGCGCGCCGTTTCGTCCAGGCTGCCCGCGTCCTGTCCGAAGCGGCGGCGATAGAGCCAGTGATAGACCATCAGCCGCTTCACATAGGAGCGCGTTTCGGCCACCGGAATGCTTTCCACGAACAGCAGGGGATCGTTGCCGCCCGCCTTGGTGCTGCGCCAGCGGCTCACCGAGCCGGGCCCGGCATTATAGGCGCCGCCCAGTTCCAGCAGGCTGCCGTCCAGCTGGGTCAAAAGCATCTCGATATATTTCTGGCCCGCCGCCAGGGCGGTCGAGGGATTGTTGAGCGTCTCGGGATCGGTGACGCCCAGCCGCCTGGCGGTGGCCGGCATGATCTGCATCAGTCCGCGCGCGCCCACCGGCGATGTGGCGGAAATCTGGAAGCGGCTTTCGATGCGGGCAAAGGCGAGCACCAGCGAGGAATCGATGCGGTAGCCGCCATCGGGATTGTAGGGCGGCACGGGAAACAGCCCCGTCAGAAGAATTCCGCGCGCGGCGCTTTTTTCGCTGGCGCGCAGTTCGATGTTGGGAATGCCCAGGCTGCGCGCCAGCGCCGCCATGGCCGGGTCCAGCCGCTCATTATTGTCGACAAAGGCGCGGTTGAGTTCAGGACCGACAAATTCGCTTTCCCCGATCTGCCACAGCGCCACGGCGCGCCGCGCCGCCGGCACCGCCATCAGGTCGCGGAAATCGCCTTCATTCAGGATGGCGTCGGCAAAGCCGGTCTGTGTGTCGATGCCCAGGGTGCGCTCGGCGATCAGGCCGTAGAAGCTGGGCTGCTTTTCTGCGGCGAAGTTCAGTAGGGTGACGACTTTCAATGCGTCGCCCGACTGCATATGGGCGCGCGCCGCCCAGAAGGCGGCCTGTGCCCTCAGGCTGTTCTGCGCCTGCGGGGTTTCCGCCAGCTTTTCCAGGATGGCGATGGCATCGGCCCAGCGGCCCAGCCGGTAGGCGGCGAAACCGGCATCCCACATCAGTTGCGGCACGCCCGGATCGGATACCGACATGGCCAGGCGATGGGCATCGGCATCGCGGCCTTCGGCGCGATAGGAGGCCGCGATGCGGTGCGACAGGATCGCGATATCGCCGGGCGGGGCGGTGGTGCGCACACCGTCCAGCAGCGCCAGCGCCTGGTCCGGGTTTCCCGCCCGGATGGCGGTGAAGATGGCCGGCATCACGCCGCGTCCGGCCTCGGACGTCGGTGTCGGCTCGAGAAGCTCCAGGTCCTCATAGCCGCCGGTGCGGCTGCCGACGCCGCGCGGGGCAGGGATATTGGTGACCACCGCGAGCTTGATGCGCTTTTTTCCGCGCCGGACGGTGCGGGTGGAACTGGCCACTGCCAGGCGATAGACGCGGTCGGCGATGGCGGTGTCGCGATACTGTTCCAGCCAGTCCACCAGCGTCTGGATTTTCACGCTGCGCCTGGGACCGCTCAGGAAACCGATGGCTTCGGCATAGGGCTGCAGGCTGGTATCGCTGACCTTGGCGAGAAGCGTGCTGGCCCTTGTGGTCTGTCCGGCGCGCTGCGCCGCCATGATCTGGCGATACAGCTGTGCGTCATCGGCGGACAGAATTTGCGGCGCGACGGGAAGCGCGCGCGCAGGCGATGAAAGCGGCACGGCGGGCTGCGCGGCCGCGGGCATGATCAGTGCGGCGGACAGCAGAACAGCAAGAGCGGCGCGCGTAAGAATGATGGGCGTCCTTCGTAGCGGAAAAAAATCTTGTTAAACTGCGTCGCCAGTTCGGGCAACCTGTTCCGGCAGGCCCAGCATTTTCATTTTGTCACGCACCGCCTGCAGGTCGCGCCAGGCCAGTTTCTTGTGCGACGGCTGGCGCAGCAGATAGGCAGGATGCAGAGTCGGCATCAGCGGCACCATCACGTCGCCGACGCGATACTCCAGCCAGCGCCCGCGCAGCTTCATGATGCCGTCGGATATGCCCACCACATGCCGCGCCGCCACCGCGCCAAGCAGGATGATGAGTTTTGGTTGCGCCAGTTCGATATGGCGGCGCAGGAAGGGAAGGCAGGCTGCGGCTTCCTCGGGCGTGGGATCGCGATTGTCGGGCGGGCGCCAGTAGATGACATTGGTGATATAGGCGTTTGTCTTGCGGTCCAGCGCGATGCTGGCCAGCATCTTGTCCAGCAATTGCCCGGCGCGGCCGACGAACGGTTTGCCGACACGGTCTTCATCGCGGCCGGGCGCTTCGCCGATCAGCATGATGCGCCCGTCCGCCACGCCGTCGGCGAAGACCGTGCTTGTGGCGGTGCGCTTGAGGGCGCAGCCTTCGAAGGCTTCCAGCGCGGCTTGGAGTTCAGACAGTGACGTGGCGGCTGCTGCCGCGGCCTGGGCGCTGCCGATGGCGTCGCCATCCAGCGGCAGGACAACCGGCGCGCGGGCAGGGGCAGGGCGCGCCGCTGCCGGCGCCTGCAAGGGTGCCACTGTCGCCTTGGCGGTCAGCCGGTTGACCGGCTGTTCCGCGATGGCTTCGTCGGCCCCGGCTTCGACCAGCCAGTTCAGGGTGGATAGGCAATCGTTCATTGCCGCCATCCTAGGCTTCCGGGATGCGGCAAGGCCAGTTAGAAAAGAGACAAAGAACAAGGCGATTCATGGCCGAAGCCCGGGAAAGCATGGAGTATGACGTGGTTGTCGTCGGCGGCGGTCCGGCTGGGCTGGCGGCGGCGATCCGGCTGAAGCAACTCAGCGCCGAGATCAGCGTCTGCGTGCTGGAGAAGGGTTCCGAGATCGGCGCGCATATCCTGTCCGGCGCGGTGATCGATCCCGGGGCACTGACCGAACTGATCCCCGACTGGAAGGAGAGGGGCGCGCCGGTGGAAACCGCTGTCAGCGACGACCGCTTCTGCTTCTTCACCAAAGGCGCGGCCCTCACTATTCCGCATTTCCTGTTCCCGCCGCTGATGAGCAACCACGGCAATTACATCGTCAGCCTGTCCAACCTGTGCAAATGGCTGGCTACCCAGGCCGAGGCGCTGGGCGTGGAAATCTATCCCGGTTTTCCTGCCCACGAACTGATTGTGGAAGAGGGCGTGGTCAAAGGTGTCGTCACCGGCGATCTGGGCGTGGCCAAAGACGGCCATCGCAAGGACAGTTACACGCCCGGCATGGAGCTTCGCGGCAAGTATACCTTTTTCGCGGAAGGCGCGCGTGGCTCGCTGTCAAAGCAGTTGAGCGCACACTTCGGATTGCAGGAGAATTGCGAACCGCAGAAATTCGGCATTGGGCTGAAGGAATTGTGGGAGCTGCCGGCGGGTCAGCACAAAAAAGGATTGGTGCTGCACGGCATGGGCTGGCCGCTGGATTCGGAAACCGGCGGCGGCCTCTTCATGTATCACTGGGGCGATAATCTCTGCTCCATCGGCCTGGTGGTGCATCTCAACTACAAGAACCCCTGGCTGGACCCGTTCGGCGAATTCCAGCGCGCCAAGACCCATCCCGCGATTGCACGCGTGCTGAAGGGCGGCAAGCGCATCGGCTATGGCGCGCGTGCCATTACCGAAGGCGGCCATCAGTCTGTGCCACAACTGTCCTTTCCGGGTGGGGCGCTGGTCGGCTGCAGCGCCGGGTTCGTCAACCTGCCGCGCATCAAGGGCAGCCACAATGCGATGAAAACGGGCATGCTGGCGGCCGAGGCCGCCGCAAACGCGCTCAAGGCGGGAAGGGCGGGCGACAGGCTTTCGGAGTATGACGTCGCCTATGCCCAAAGCTGGGTGGCCAGGGACCTGTATCGGGTGCGTAACGCCAAGCCGCTCTGGTCGCGTCTCGGCACCTTGCTGGCGCTCCCCCTGATCGGGCTGGACCTCTGGACCAACCAGCTGTTCGGCTTTTCCCTGCTGGGCACCCTGGCGCACGGCAAACCCGACTTCGCGACCCTGCGCAAGGCAGTCGACAGCGTGAAGATCGCCTATCCCAAACCCGACGGAACCCTCACTTTTGACCGGCTTTCGAGCGTTTTCATCTCTAATACCAATCATGAAGAAGACCAGCCCGTGCATCTGGTGCTGAAAGACCCGGCCATTCCCATTTCGGTCAATTTGCCCGAGTATGGCGAGCCGGCGCAGCGCTACTGCCCGGCGGGCGTATATGAAGTGATCCAGGAGGCTGCGGGACCGCGGTTCCAGATCAACGCCCAGAACTGCGTGCATTGCAAAACCTGCGACATCAAGGATCCGTCGCAGAATATCACCTGGGTCACGCCCGAAGGCGGCGGCGGACCCAATTACACGAATATGTAGGAATGGAAATGCATCGCATCCTGCCTTTCTCTGCTCTTGTCCTGCTGCTGGCGGGCTGTGCCACCCTGCCGGGACCGGTCGTCAGCCCGGAAAGCGAGCGCGACGCCGCGGCTTTCTCTACCTACCTGTCGGCGCGCTTCGCGGCGTCCGAACACGACCTGCCAGAGGCGGCGCGCTATTACGGCAAGGCACTGGCGAACGATCCCGGCAATCCGTCCCTGCTGGCGCTGTCCTTTTTCTATTCCACCACCTCGGGCGATTTCGACAATGCGGGCAAATACGCCCAGTCCGTGGTGGCCGCGACGCCCGACGACCGCGCCGCGCGGCTGGCGCTGGCGGTGATCGCCTTCAAGCGCAAGGACTATGCCGATGTCCGCCGGCACTTGTCGCAATCGGCCAAGGGCCCTTTCACGGTTCTGACCTTGTCGCTGTTCGACGCCTGGGCGGCGGCGGCGCTGCGCGATACGGCCGGCATCGAAAAGGATTTGCAGGCGCTGACCGAGCAGAAGGGCGCCGAGAACATGGCGGCTTTCCACACAGCGCTGCTGCAGGACTATCTGGGCAAGACCCTGCCTGCCGAAGCCGCTTATAAAAAAGCGATGACGTCCGCCGCGCCGCCGCCGCGCGTGCTGGAAGCCTATGGCCGCTTCCTGGAGCGCAATGGCCGGAGCGCTGATGCCGAGGCACTGTATCGCAGCCATCTCAGGAATGGCGGGCTGGCGACGGTGGTGCGCCCCGGCCTGGCGCGCATCGCGGCGAACCAGAAACCGGAAAGTCTGGTGCGCACGCCCGCGGACGGCGCCGCGGAGGCGCTGTTCGGTATCGCCGCCTCGCTCACCGACGGGCAGAGCGCCGATGTTTCCATCCTGTATCTGCGCATGGCGCTGTATCTGCGTCCCGACCTGGGGCTGGCCAATGTGCTGCTGGCCGACCGTTTCGAGACCCTGCGCAAGCATGATGCGGCAATCGCCATCTATCACGCCATTGCGCCGGACTCGCCCTATTACCGCATGGCGCAAGTGCAGGCGGCGCTGAACGAACAGCGGCTGGGCCGCAGCGATGCCGCCATTGCCAACCTCAGGAAAATGGTGGCGGCGGATCCGGGCGACAGCGAAAGCTGGGTCGCGCTGGGGGATACCTACCGCGCCGCCGACAAGTTCGCCGAGGCCATCGCCGCCTATGACGCGGCGGAAAAAGCGATACCCGCCCCGACCCGGCGCGACTGGCCGCTGTTCTACGCCCGCGCCATGTCCAAGGAGCGGCTGAAGCGGCTGGACGAATCCGAGGCCGATATCCAGGTCGCCATGAAACTGTCGCCGGACCAGCCCGAACTGCTGAACTATCTCGGCTATAGCTGGGTGGATCGCGGCCGCAAGATTCCCGAGGCGCTGGCGATGCTGGAAAAGGCGCGCAAGCTGCGCCCCTATGACGGCTATATCGTGGACAGCGTGGGCTGGGCCTATTACCAGCTGGGCCGCTATGACGATGCCGCCAAGACGCTGAACGCGGCGGTGCTGCTGGTGCCCAGCGATCCCACCATCAACGATCATCTGGGTGATGCGCTGTGGCGGGCGGGCAAGAAGATCTCCGCCCGTTTCCAGTGGAACCACGCCATCACCTTCAGCAGCAATGACGATGAGAAGGCGGTGATCGAGCGCAAGCTGAAGAACGGCCTCAGCGAAAAGCCCGCTTAAGTGATCAGCGAAGCCGCGTCTGCCAAGATCAACCTGTTTCTGCATGTCGGTACCAGACGCGCCGACGGTTTTCATCCGCTGCAAAGCCTGGCGGTGTTCACCGCCGTGGGCGACGCGCTGAGCTTTGCGCCGGCGACGGAGCTTTCTCTGGCGGTGGAAGGCCCCTTCGCCAAGGGGCTTGAGGGCGAGGGCGACAATCTGGTCTTGCGGGCGGCGCGCGCCCTGATGGGTGATGGTGGCGGACAGGGGGCGCGTATCACCCTGGCCAAGAATCTGCCGGTGGCGTCAGGTATCGGCGGCGGCTCGTCCGATGCGGCGGCGGCGATGCGGGGGCTGCGGCGGTTGTGGAATGTTTCTCTCGACGATGCGGCGCTCTGCAATCTGGGTGGGACGCTGGGATCGGACATTCCGGTCTGCGTGAATCCCGCACCGTCCTTCATGGAAGGGCGCGGCGAGATATTGCGCGCCGTGGAAGCCCTGCCGCGCATCGCCATGCTGCTGGTCAATCCGGGCGTGGCGGTGCCCACCAGGGATGTTTTTGCCGCGCTTCAAACGCGCAGCGGCACGGAGATGACGCTGCCTTGGGGCGGTTTTCGCGACACCGCCGACCTGCTGCGCTTCCTGGAAACCACCCGCAACGATCTGGAAGCGCCGGCGCGAGGCCTTCAGCCTGTGATCGGGGAGGTGCTGGAGCGCATCGCGGCCTTGCCGGGCGCGCTGCTGGCCCGCATGTCGGGCAGCGGCGCCACCTGTTTCGGGATTTTCGCCGATGACGGAAGCTGCCGCCGCGCTGCGGAAATTCTGAAAGAGGCGGCGCCGGGCTGGTGGATCGCGCCCACTTTTGTGCCGGAAACCGGGATTGCGCATGATGCGCCGGGCCGGGATATAGGCCCCATGCCGGGTGGGCTTTAAGGCGAATTTAATCTTGCTGACCAATCCTGCGGCGCGACCACGCGAAGGAACGCCCCATGGCCAAAGAACCAAAAGCTCCCGAAATCATCTTTGTCGACAATCAGATGGCGCCGGAAGTCTATTCCTCGGGCGCGACCGGCTTTTTCGTCTCCAACGGCAACATTTCCATAACCCTGGAATCCATCCGCGCCAGCCATTCCGAGCCGCAAGGGCCGCTGGAGCGCGTGGTTGTGAGCCGTCTGGTGATGCCGATCGCAGGCGCCCAGGGTCTGGCCATCGGCCTGTTCGATTTCCTGGAAAAGCAGGGCTTCAAATACACCAAGCCGACAGGCTAATAGGCGCGTTCCACACAGAAGTCCGCGATGTCCGCCAGCGCCTGCCTGATGTCGCTGCCGGGCAGCACGCGCAACGCCGATTTGGCGGCGTCGGCATAGGCGCGCGCGCGCCGCATGGTTTCCTGAATTGAGCCGGTCTCTTCGATCAGGGTGATGGCGCGGTCCAGGTCGCTCTCGGTCTGGTTGCCGGTCTCAATGACACGTTTCCAGAACGGCCTGTCAGCCTCCTTCGAGCGGGCATAGGCCAGGATGATCGGCAAGGTCATCTTGGCTTCGCGGAAATCGTCGCCCACCGATTTTCCCATCAACGCCTGGCGGCCGGAATAATCCAGCGCATCGTCCACCAGCTGGAAGGCGATGCCGAGATTTTCGCCATAGTCGCGCATGCCGGAAACAAATTCATCGCCCTGGCCGGTGAGCAGGGCGCCGGAATGCGCGGCTGCGGCGAACAAGGCGGCGGTCTTGGCCGACACGACGCTGAGATAATGCGCCTCGGTCACCGACAGGTTGTTCGAGGATTTCAGCTGCATCACTTCGCCTTCGGCGATCACCGCCGATGCGCCGGCCAGAATATCGAGCACCGCCAGATTGTCGGTCTCCACCATCAGCTGGAAGGCGCGGCTGAAAAGAAAATCGCCCACCAGCACGGATGGCTTGTTGCCCCACATCAGGTTGGCCGAGACCTTGCCCCGGCGCAGGGCGCTTTCATCCACCACATCGTCATGCAGCAGAGTGGCGGTGTGAATGAACTCCACGGCGGCGGCCAGTCGCACATGATGATCGCCGGTGTAACCGCCGGCCTGTGCCGCCGCCAAGGTCAGCATGGGACGCAGACGCTTGCCGCCGGAATCGATCAGGTGCCTGGCGAGATCGGGGATCAGCGCCACGCCGGAGGTCATGCGGGCGTGGATCAGCCTGTCGGTGGCCGCCATGTCGGAGACCACCAGCGCATGCAATCGCTCGACCGGCGAGATGTCGCCGGCCCTGGCAGCCTTGAGAGTATCCTGCCCACCCATGGCCGGGAGAATACCGGACCCGTTCCATGCCCGGCAAGGGCGACAAAAGCGCCTATTTCCACTATAAATCGTCCATGCGTGCGGTTCTCAAATCCACCGATCCGGTGGTTCTCAGCTATGCCACCGATGTCCTGTCACAGGAGGGCATCGAGTCGGTCATATTCGACACCCATGCCAGTGTGATGGACGGCAGCATGGGCTTCCTGCCGCGCCGGCTGATGGTGCTGGACGAGGATTTCGCCCGCGCCGAAACGCTGTTGCGCGAAGCGGTGCCGGACGCCATGCCGTGAGCGACACATTCTTGGATGGTCGTGTCCGGGTGACCCAGCCTGACAGCGGCTTTCGCGCCGGGCTGGATGCGGTGATGCTGGCCGCCAGTGTTCCGGCCAAAAGCGGGCAGGCGTGCCTGGAACTGGGAAGCGGTGTGGGCACTGTCAGCCTGTGCCTGGCGGCGCGGGTTCCCGGCATCGTGGTCACTGGCGTGGAGCAGGACGCCGAACTGGCGCGGCTGGCGCAGGACAATGCGGCGGCCAATGGCGCCGATGCCCGCTTTGTGGCCGCCGATATCTTCGCCCTGCCGTCCGAGCTGAAGCGCGATTTCGACCATGTCTTCTGCAATCCGCCCTTTCATGGCGAAGGCCAGCCATCACCCGATGCCGCCCGCGCTGCCGCCCTGATGGATGGCGGCGCCTTGCGCGACTGGTTGAAGCTGGGGCTGCAACGCACGGTTTCGGGCGGCTTTTTCACCGCCATCCTGCGCGCCGACCGCTTGAACGAGGCGCTGGCCGCCTTGCCGGAGCGGGGCGTTTGCGCTTTTCCGCTCTGGCCCCATGCCGGGGAAGCGCCCAAGCGGGTGATCGTGCAGGCGCGCAAGGGGTCGCTGGCGCCCTTTGCGCTGCTGCCGGGGCTGGTTCTGCACCGGGAAAATGGCGACTGGACCGATGAGAGCGCGGCGGTGTTGCGGCGCGGCGAGCCGCTTGCCCTGTTGGAGGCCCGCCTATAGGTTCCGGCCAATCCCAGACAGGCAGAATCGGTGGCCAAAGCCCGTACGTTTCAGGACCTTATCCTTACCCTGCAGAACTATTGGGCGGAGCAAGGCTGCCTGATCCTGCAGCCGTATGACAATGAGATGGGCGCAGGGACTTTCCACCCCGCCACCACCTTGCGGGCTCTGGGTCCGCGCCCCTGGAATGCCGCCTTTGTGCAGCCGTCGCGCCGCCCGTCGGACGGCCGCTATGGCGAGAACCCCAACCGGCTGCAGCACTATTACCAGTATCAGGTGATCCTGAAGCCCGCGCCCGCCAATGTGCAGGAGCTGTATCTGGGTTCGATCCGCGCCATTGGCCTGGACCCCGACCTGCATGACATCCGCTTTGTCGAGGATGACTGGGAAAGCCCGACCCTGGGCGCCGCCGGCCTGGGCTGGGAAGTATGGTGCGACGGGATGGAGATCACCCAGTTCACCTATTTCCAGCAGGTGGGCGGCATCGAATGCGATCCGGTCTGCGCCGAGATCACCTACGGCCTCGAGCGGCTGGCGATGTATGTCCAGAATGTCGAGTTCGTCTACGACCTCGCCTTCAACGAGCAGTTTCGCTACGGCGAAGTGTTTCACCAGAACGAACAGGAATTCAGCGCCTACAATTTCGAGCGCGCCGATACCGAAATCCTGTTCCAGCATTTCAAGGACGCCGAGAAACAGTGCCGCGAACTGCTGACTGGCAAGAAGCTGGCGCTGCCCGCCTATGACCAGTGCATCAAGGCCAGCCACGCCTTCAACCTGCTGGATGCGCGCGGCGTGATCAGCGTCACCGAGCGCGCCGCCTATATCGGACGGGTGCGCGCCCTGGCCCAGGCCTGCTGCGAAGCCTGGCTGGAAACGCCGATGGGCGCGTACAAGCCGAGGTTCGCGTAATGCCCGATTTTCTGCTGGAACTGTTTTCCGAGGAAATCCCCGCGCGCATGCAGGCGCAGGCGGCCAAGGAGCTTGAGCGGTTGACGGTCGGCATGCTGACCGACCGCGGCTTTCTGTTCGAAGGCATCAAGGCGTTTGGCGGCCCGCGCCGCCTGACATTGGCGATTTCCGGCCTGCCGGCGGAGCAGAAGGATGTCCGCGAGGAACTCAAAGGCCCCCGGACCGACGCGCCGCAGGCGGCTCTGGACGGCTTTCTGAAGAAGACCGGCCTGACCAAGGACCAGTTGAAGGTCGAGACCACGCCCAAGGGCGAGGTCTATATGGCGGTCATCGAGCGCAAGGGAAGGGCGACGCCGCTGGTCCTGGCCGAGATCATTCCTGAGGTGATGGCCAAATTCCCCTGGCCCAAATCCATGCGCTGGAAGGCCGGCGCCCCGGTGCGCTGGGTGCGGCCGCTGCATTCCATTTTATGCACATTCGACGGCGAAGTGGTGCCGTTTGAATTCGCCGGCATCAAGAGCGGCAACAGCACGCGCGGCCATCGCTTCCTGTCCAGCGGCCCGATCGAAGTGCGGCGGTTCGAGGATTACGAAGCGGCGCTGAAGAAGGCCCATGTGGTGCTGGACGCCGCCGAGCGGGCCGAAATCATCAGCCATGAGATCAAGCAGAAAGCCTTCGCGCTGGGGCTGGAGCCGATTGAGGATATCGGGTTATTGGCGGAAGTCTCGGGCCTGGCGGAATGGCCGGTGGTCCTGATCGGCACTATCCAGGACGAGTTCATGGATGTGCCCGCCGAGATTCTCCAGACTTCGATGCGCACGCACCAGAAGTATTTCTCCTTGCGCGATCCCAAGACCGGCAAGATGGCCAGCCGTTTCGCGCTGGTCGCCAACATGGTGACCAAGGACGGCGGCAAGGAAATCGTCGCCGGCAACGAACGCGTGCTGCGGGCCCGCCTGTCCGACGCCAAGTTCTTCTGGGACGAGGATCGCAAGAAGACGTTGGATAGCCGGGTTGAGAAACTGAAAGACATCGTCTTCCACACTAGTTTGGGGACGCAGCACCAGCGCGTTGAGCGCATTCGAGATTTGGCGGGGGCTCTGGCAAGGGCTAAGGGCTTCGGCAGCATTGACGTTGAGCTAGTTAGGTGCGCGGCAACGATAAGTAAGGCTGACTTGACGACAGGAGTCGTTGGGGAGTTTCCTGAATTACAGGGCGTGATGGGGTATTATTACGCACTAAACGACCATCGCGAACCCATCGTCGCAGAGGCGATCCGCGATCACTACAAGCCGTTGGGACCGTCCGATGTCGTACCCCGTGCGCCTACATCTCTGTTGCTCGCGCTTGCTGATAAATTGGATGCGCTGGTCAGTTTCTTCGCGATTGATGAGCGACCCACGGGTTCTAGCGACCCTTTCGCTCTGCGCCGCGCCGCGTTGGGCGTAATCCGCATCATATTGGAGAGCGGAATTAGAGTTGAACTTCAATCAATTCTCCGCATTCCAACGTTGTTTGCTCTTGTCCATGTTAATGTTGCTCAACAAAAGCTGATCAAAGGCAGTGATGAGTTTGATGTATACAAGGAGCCACACAAGGCATCTGCGGCACTAATGGAGCTTGCGCGGCAAGCCACGCTACTTGGCGAAAAAGTGCAAAACAAGCGACCGCTTGAAACTCACGAACTTGCTATCATTAACGGTGTTGTGTCATTTCTTGCTGACCGCCTGAAAGTCGCATTGAAGGAAAAGGGTGTTCGTCACGACCTGATCGATGCGGTGTTCAGCTTGGGTCATGAAGACGATCTAGTGCGGCTGGTGGCGCGGGTCGAGGCGCTGCAGGCGTTCCTGAAAACGGATGACGGCACCAACCTCCTAGCGGGCTACAAGCGCGCTGCCAATATTCTGAAAGCAGAAGAAAAGAAGGAAAAGGAGCCTTTTGGAACGCTCCCGTGGATTTCTGAAACGGCGCCGACGGAAGAGCGTAACCTGGCAAACGCGCTCGAAAACGCTGAGGGCAAGATTAGAACCTTTGTTTCTGAAGAAAAATTCACTGAGGCCATGATGCTGATGGCTAGTCTGCGATCACCCGTGGATACCTTTTTCGACAAGGTGAAGGTGAATGACGATGATCCAAAGGTCCGCAAAAACCGATTGGAACTCTTGTCTCGTTTACGCAGCACTCTTCACGCTGTTGCAGATTTCTCCAAGATCGAAGGTTGAGTGATGGGTAAGTGGGTCTATGCGTTCGGCGACGGCAAGGCCGAGGGCAAAGCCGATATGCGCAACCTGCTGGGCGGCAAGGGCGCCAACCTGGCCGAGATGAGCAATCTGGGGTTGCCGGTGCCGCCGGGCCTGACCATCACCACCGAAGTCTGCACCTATTACTATGCCAACGGCGAATCCTATCCCGCCGAACTGAAGGAGCAGGTCGATACCGCCCTGCGCGAGGTCGGCTATTCCGCCAAGGGCAATTTCGGCGATACCGAAAAACCGCTGCTGCTCAGCGTGCGCTCCGGCGCGCGGGTCTCCATGCCCGGCATGATGGATACGGTTCTGAACTTGGGCCTGAATGCGGCCACCGCCGAAGGCCTGGCCCGGCTGACCGGCGACGAACGCTTCGCCTATGACAGCTATCGCCGCTTCATCCAGATGTATTCCGACGTGGTGCTGGGCGTCGATCACGCCGCCTTCGAGGAAATCCTGGACGAAGAGAAAGACAATAAGGGCGTCGAGCTGGATACCGACCTGGATGCCGCCGACCTCAAGCGCATTGCCGGCCTTTACAAGGCGCGGGTGGAAAAGGAACTGGGCAAGCCGTTCCCGGAAGATGTCCAGGAACAGCTATGGGGCGCCATCGGCGCGGTGTTCGGCTCGTGGCATTCGCCGCGCGCCAACACCTACCGCAAGCTGAACAACATTCCCGAGGACTGGGGCACCGCCGTGACGGTGCAGGCTATGGTGTTCGGCAATCGCGGCGAATCCAGCGCCACCGGCGTCGCCTTCACCCGCGATCCGGCCACCGGCGAAAAGCTTCTCTATGGCGAATTCCTGATCAACGCCCAGGGCGAAGACGTGGTGGCGGGCATTCGTACGCCCCAGCCCATCTCCAAAGTGGTGCGCGAGCGCCAGGGCGGAAAGAAACCCAGCATGGAGGAAGCCATGCCCAAGGCCTTCGCCGAACTGGCCGCCATCGGCGAGCGGCTGGAGCAGCATTACCGCGACATGCAGGACGTCGAATTCACCATCCAGGAAGGCAAGCTTTTCATGCTGCAGACCCGCAGCGGCAAGCGCACCGCGGAAGCGGCGCTGAAGGCCGCCGTGGACATGGAGCGCGAAGGGCTGATCGACAGGAAGATCGCCATCACCAGGGTCGAGCCGGAAGCGCTGAACCAGCTGCTGCATCCCACCCTCGATCCCGATGCGCCGCGCGAACAGATCGCCATCGGCCTGGGCGCGTCACCCGGTGCCGCCACCGGCGAGGTTGCCTTCACGGCGGAGGAGGCCGAGAAGCTGGCCGCCGATCACCGCGACGTGATTTTGGTGCGCACCGAAACCAGCCCGGAAGACATTCACGGCATGCATGCGGCGCGCGGCATTCTGACGGCGCGTGGCGGCATGACCAGCCATGCAGCGGTTGTGGCGCGCGGCATGGGGCGGCCCTGCGTTTCGGGCGCGGGCATGCTGAAGATCGATCCTGTGCGCGGCGAGATGGTGGCTGGCAGTATCACCATCGCGCGCGGCGACATCATCACCATCGACGGTGCCTCGGGCCAGGTGTTCAAGGGGACGGTCGGGCTGCGCCAGCCCGAAATGACCGGCGATTTCGGCACCCTGATGGGCTGGGCCGACGAAGTGCGCACCCTCAAGGTTCGCACCAATGCCGACACCCCCGCCGATGCCGCCACGGCGCGCAAGTTCGGCGCCGAGGGCATCGGCCTGTGCCGCACCGAGCACATGTTCTTCGAAGCCGAGCGCATCATCGCGGTGCGCCAGATGATCCTGGCCGACGCGCAAGACGAGCGCAAAGCCGCCCTGGCAAAATTGCTGCCGATGCAGCGCGGCGATTTCGCGGCGATCTTCAGAGAAATGGCGGGGCTGCCGGTGACCATCCGGTTGCTGGACCCGCCGCTGCACGAATTCCTGCCGCACAAGGAAGAGGAATTCGAGGAAGTGGCGGCGGCCGCCGGCACCAATGCCCGCAAGCTGCGCGCCCGCGCCATTGCGCTGCACGAGGCCAATCCCATGCTGGGCCATCGCGGCTGCCGCCTGGGCATCACCTATCCCGAGATCTACGAAATGCAGGCCCGCGCCATCCTGGAAGCGGCGCTGGAGGTGGAAGAGGGCGGCGGCGCCCCCGTGCAGCTGGAAATCATGATCCCGCTGGTGGGCTTCAAGGCGGAACTGGATATCCTGGCCGCCCGGATTGCCGCCGTCGCCGAGCAGGTCAAGAAAGAACGCGGAAAAGTGCCGGCCTATCTGATCGGCACCATGATCGAACTGCCGCGCGCCGCCTTGCGGGCCGGCGACATCGCCCAGACGGCGCAGTTTTTCTCCTTCGGCACCAACGATCTGACCCAGACCACCATCGGAATTTCGCGCGACGACGCCGGAATGTTTCTAAGTGACTATCTGGGCAAGGGCGTGATCGCCCGCGACCCCTTTGTTTCACTTGATGTCGAGGGCGTTGGCGAACTCATCCGGATTGCGGCGGAAAGGGGGCGCAAGACCCGCGAAAAACTCAAGCTTGGTATTTGCGGAGAGCATGGCGGCGACCCCGATTCCATCCGCTTCTGCCACGACTCAGGGCTGGACTATGTGTCCTGTTCACCCTTCCGCGTGCCGATTGCGCGTCTTGCGGCTGCGCAGGCAGCACTGACAAAAGTGCAATCGGACGTATAATCTGTGTACGGACGAAGCAGGAAAATGCTGGATTTTCCAGCTTTAAATGACGCCCTATCACGTTAATGAAAAAATTTATTTGACGATTCGTTTTTTGGCATGCACAAGCCCGCCCACAGACGGTGCTGGGAACCATTCGGAACTTTTTGAAGGACGACGCGAAATCGAAACAGCCTGAATCGAAATAGCAACTTGCGAACTTGAATGCCGTGAAGGGGCAAACGAATAGCAAATGCGAATTAGACCAAGCCAGATAGACCAAGCGAAACCTAAAGCCGAAACGAGTTCATTTCTCCATGTCCAAGAAAACACATGACGCGATTTCGCGTTCCGACCGCGTGCTCGTCGCCGCGATGGCGATCATTCTCGCCACCGCCAGCGCCGCGATCGGCGCCTCCATGACCTATCGTCCGTCCACGGACAAAACCCTCGCGCCCGCCGTCGTGGCCGCGGTCGAAGCGCCCAAGCCGGCGCTTGATCCGGTGAGGAACCGCCTTCTGGCCGAGCACAAATGCCTGTCGGAAGTCCTGTACTACGAGGCCCGCGGCGAAGGCGCCGGCGGCCAGAAGGCCATCGCCGAAGTCATCTTCCACCGCATCAATCACGGCAATTACGGCCAGTCGATCTGCGCTGTTGTCTATGAAGGCTCCAAGCGCCCCGGTTGCCAGTTCTCCTTCACCTGCAATGGCGACATGAAGCGTCCCAAGGCGCCCGGCGCCTGGCGTGATGCGGAAGTCCTGGCGGCCCGAATTCTCACCGGCGAAATCCGCCTGCGCAACGCCACCGGCGGCGCCACCAACTTTCACGCGATTTCGGTTTCGCCGATCTGGGCCGACACGCTGGAAAAAACCACCCAGATCGGCAACCACGTTTTCTATCGTGGCGCGCCGCGGGTCCGCTCTTCTCAGACCTAATCTCCGGAGCAGCGGCGAACCCGCGCGTAGCGCGGGCCTCGTCCGTGCGACCAACTTAAAAGTCCAGTCCGATATCCAGGTTCGGCGCGCTGTGCGTGATTGCGCCTGAGCTGATGTAATCCACGCCGGTCTCGGCGATGGCGCGCACGCTTTGCAATGTGACATTGCCCGAGGCTTCCAGCACGCACCGGCCCTTGGCCATGCCCACGGCGCGGCGCAGGTCGTCCAGGCTCATATTGTCCAGCAGGATCGTGTCCACGCCCAGGGCCAGCGCTTCTTCCAGCTGGGCGAGGCTGTCCACTTCCAGTTCGATCCGCACCATATGGCCCAGGCCCGCGCGCAGGCTTTCGATGGCGGGCCTGATGCCGCCCGCCGCCTGGATGTGGTTGTCCTTGACCATCGCGGCGTCATCCAGCCCGAAGCGGTGATTGAAGCCGCCGCCGCAGCGCACGGCGTACTTCTGCAAGGTGCGCAGGCCGGGCAGGGTCTTGCGGGTGCAGACGATGCGGGCCCTTGTACCTTCAACCGCCCTGACCAGCGCGGCGGTCAGTGTGGCGGTACCCGACAGCGGCCCCATGAAGTTCAGGGCGATCCGTTCCGCGGTCAAAATGGAACGAGCGCTGCCGCTGACCGTCGCCAGCAGCGTGCCCGCGCTTACCTCGGAGCCGTCCGGCGTTGCGACATCCAGGGCCAGCGCCGGGTCCACGAGCCGGAACGCGATTTCAGCACAGATCAATCCGGCCAACCGTCCGGGCTTGCGTGCGACCAGCCGGGCGGTGGCGCTTTTGGCCGCGGGAATGGTGAGCTGGCTGGTGATGTCGCCGGCGCGGCCCAGGTCTTCCAGCAGGGCGGCGCGGACCACCGGCTCAAGCAGCAGCGCCGCAGGCGGGCGGGTGAAGTCCAACGCGATCATTTGCTGGCGCGGCGGGGGCGCGCGGTGTCACCGGCGGCAATGTGTTCGGCATCGGCCAGGGTCAGGAAGGTCCGTACGCCCTTGGCGGCGGCTTTGGGATAATCGCTGCGCCAATGGCCGCCGCGCGACTCCGTGCGGGTGAGGGCGGCGGCGGTGACCAGCCTTGCGGCGGCGATCATGTTCAGCAACGCCGGTTCGCCGCTGGTCTTTTCCACCCGGGCAATGACATCCAGTGCCGCGCGCAGTCCGTCCGCATCACGTTCCAGGGCCACGAAGCGGCTCATCGCCTGGCGCAGCACCACCGGCGGTGCGGGGCTGGCAAAGCGCTGCGGCGCGGGCGGGGTGCCGCGCAGGCGGCCTGCCTGCAAATACCCGCGCACATCGTCCGCAACCCGCGCCCCGAACACCAATCCTTCCAGCAGCGAATTGGAGGCCAGGCGATTGGCGCCATGCAGGCCGGTGGCGGCGCATTCGCCCACCACCCACAGGCCGGGCAGGGAGGAGCGCCCCTGTGCATCCGACGCGATGCCGCCCATGTGATAATGCGCGGCGGGCGCCACCGGGATCATCTGGCGCACCGGATCTATGCCGCCCGACATGCAGGCGGCATAGACGGTGGGGAAGTGATGGGGGAAATCCGCCCCGATAGCGGCGCGGCAATCCAGAAACACATTCTGTCCCGACAGGATCTGGCGGTGAATGGCGCGGGCGACGATGTCGCGCGGCGCCAGCTCGGCGTCATTGTGGATCGCCGTCATGAAGCGTTCGCCGCGCGTATTGACCAGCACCGCGCCTTCGCCGCGCAGCGCCTCGGTCGCCAGCGGCGCGGGGTCACGGCCGCATGCGATGGCGGTGGGATGGAACTGCACGAATTCCGGATCGGAAATCAGGGCGCCGGCGCGCGCCGCCATGCCCAACCCTTCGCCGCGCGATTCCAGGGGATTGGTGGTGACGGCATAGAGAGCGCCCAGCCCGCCGGTGGCCAGCACCACGGCGCGGGCGCGGAACAGGATCAGGCGGGCGTCCGCGCCCAGGCCCGAGCGGGCAAACAGGCCCGTGACCCGGCCATTCTCCATCGCCAGTTCGACGGCATGGAAACCTTCCAGAAGGGTAATGCCGTCGGCGGCATTGGCGCGCTGCGCCAGGGTGGCGGAAATCGCTGCGCCGGCGCCGTCGCCTTTGACATGCACGATGCGGGGCAGGGAATGCGCTGCTTCGCGCCCCAGCGCCAACGTGCCGTCGGGTTTGCGGTCGAACGGCGTTCCCAGCGCGATCAGGTCTTCGATGCGGGCCGGGGCTTCGCGCGCCACCAGATCGACGATGGCCGGATCGCACAGGCCCGCGCCTGCCACCATCGTGTCATGGGCGTGGCTTTGCCAGCTGTCGTCCTCACCCATGGCGGCGGCGATGCCTCCTTGCGCCCAGGCGCTGGAGCCGGACAGGCCGGGCCGGGTGCCCGCCAGCACGATGGAGGGCATGGGCGAAAGCTTCAGCGCCGTGAACAGGCCGGCAATGCCCGCGCCCAGAATAAGGGCGCCGTCGGTTTCGACGATGCTGTCGATGTGGGTCATCAGATTTTGACCGCCAGCATGCGGTCGATCGGCGCCCTGGCCCGCGCCGCGATTGCCGGATCCACGATCACTTCATGCGTCATGGTCTGAAGCGAATGCAGGATGCCGTTCAGGGTGATGCGCTTCATGTGCGGGCAGAGATTGCAGGGCCGCACGAATTCGGTCTGCGGATTTTCCACGGCGACATTGTCGCTCATCGAGCATTCGGTGATCAGCACGACGCGCTGCGGCTTGTGGCTGCCGACATAGTTGATCATCGCCGCGGTCGAGCCGGCGAAATCGGCTTCCGCCACCACTTCGGGCGGGCATTCTGGGTGAGCCAGCACCACGATGCCGGGAAGGGCGGTGCGGTAGTCGCGGATTTCCTGCGCCGTGAAACGCTCGTGCACTTCGCAGGCGCCTTCCCAGGTGATCACCTTGACGCCGGTCTTGGCCGCGACGTTGCGGGCCAGATACTTGTCCGGAATCATGATCACGGTATCGACGCCGAAATCCTTGGCGATGCGCTCGACCACGGCCACGGCATTGCCGCTGGTGCAGCAGATGTCGCTTTCCGCTTTGACCTCTGCAGACGTGTTCACATAGGTAACCACCGGCAGGCCGGGATATTTCTGCTTCAGCAGCCGGACATCGGCGCCGGTGATGGAGGCGGCGAGGCTGCAACCTGCCTCCATGCTGGGAATCAGCACGGTCTTTTGCGGCGACAGGATTTTCGACGTCTCGGCCATGAAGTGCACGCCGGCCTGCACGATGATCTGCGCATCCGTGCGCGCCGCCTCGCGGGCGAGGGCAAGGCTGTCGCCCACGAAATCGCCCACGCAATGGAAGATTTCCGGCGTCATGTAGTTGTGCGCCAGGATGACGGCGTTCTTTTCGCGCTTCAGGCGGTTGATCTCGGCGATCACGGGGGCGTAGGCGGGCCATTCCACTTTCGGAATGACGCCCGAGACCTTGGCGTACAGATCGTGCGTCGCGCGTGCGACGGCGTCGGTATAGGCCAGTTCCAGTCCCATCTTGTCCTCCTGCCGCCAATTAATACTCATTTCGAGTATATATATGGGGCAAAAAACCCGGCCTTCAAGGAGCCGGTTCGCGCTTTATGCTACACGCGAGCATATTGGGGTCAAGAGTCGGGAATGCCACAGATCAGGCTTTTACGACGTGCCTATGACGATTTCCCACGTCTGGAGCCCAGCCTGAGGCCTGGCGCCGGGCGCTCGCGCAGTACCCCGCGCCGGAAGCGGAACAGTTCGGCGGGTCGGCCACGGGCGGGGACAGAGAACTTGCCGGTGCCTTCCACCAGCCCCTGTTCGGCCACCAGCCGGCGGAAATTCTGCTTGTGCAGCCGCAGGCCGGCCAGGGCCTCCACCGCCCGCTGCAGCTCCAGCAGGGTGAAGTCGGGCGCCATCAGTTCGAACACCACCGGGCGGTATTTCAGCTTGCCGCGCAGCCGCGCGATGGCGGTGGCGAGAATCCGGCGATGGTCGAACAGCATGGCGGTGCCCAGGCCGGTGCCGGACTTGCCGCTGTCGCGGTAGAATTCCTCCACCAGCCCGGCTTCATAGAGAAGCTCATAGCGCTCCAATACGCGTTCCTCGTCCCAGCCTTCGCCGAAACAGACATTGACGCGCTCGCGCCGCGCTTCGGCGGTTTCGGCGTTGGGCGCGTCCTTCACGAATTTCTTCAGCGCCGGAAGGATCACGCTGTCGATCATGGCCGGCTTGGCGTCGCGCCAGTCCTCCCAAGGGAAATAGTGATACCAGCCGCGCCACTGGGTTTCCGGGGCTTCCTTTACCCGCCGCGTCAGCGCCAGATAACCCACGGATACCACCCGCGATGCCTTGGCTTCTTTTTGCAGGCCGGACGAAGGCAGTTGCCGCCCCTTGTCGCCAAAGGTGTAGAGCTGCTCAGTGTAGCCCAGATCGAAACGGGTCTGCTCGCCCACCCATTTGCGCAGGCCCGACTCCAGGGTGCGGTGATGCGCGGGATCAAATGGTCCGAAGGGCAGGGCATCGTCGGTGCCGTCGTGCGCCACCACCAGCACCACCGGCTGCTCGCTTTCTACCGCCACGATGGCGGCGGACAGGCCGATGCTCACAACCGTGGTGCTCATAGGCCCACCAGCGGGAAGGCGGTGGTGACGCCTTCCTCCACCACCATGGGCGGCCCCATCGTGTTCAAGGCGGCGATCATCTTTCCATTCCGCCCCAGCGCGTCATCGGCATGTTGCACCAGCAGCCGGTTGGGCTGGGCGTGCGGCGCGCGCTGGCGAATGGCGCGGGCGATTTCGATTTCACGGTCCGGGCCCAGCCGGTCGCACAGGATGGTGAAGGCGGACGCCATCGAGCGCGAAATTCCAGCCCAGCAATGAATCACCATGGGCGCGCGGGCGTCCCAGACTCGCGAAAATTCCAGCAGCTCGTCGATATGACGGCGCACGGGCGGCGCGGTGCCGGCCGCGGGGTCCACGACATCGTTGACCCCCAGCCGAAGATGCGCGGCGGCGGGAAATCCCTCCGGCGTCGCAATCATGTGCTCGGGCGACAGCAGGCTGACCAGATGCGACGGGGCATGGGCATTCAGGGCGTCGGCCAGGCTCGACAGGGGTGTGACCAGAAGGCGGGGCATGGCCGCCTTTTAGCAGCTATTGAGCATAAAGGCGGTGAAACCTTGCCAGGAACTGGGCCTGGGCCTCGGCGGTGCCGAGGGGGGCCAGCCGGGGCGTTTTCAGGCCCCTGGGGGGCGTTCCGAACAGCCGGCCTGCTTCCGCCTCCTCAAACCCGGCAAGCTGGGTGGCCTCGTAATAGGCCGACAGGTGGTCCGCCCGCTTGAACAGGGTCTTGAGATCGGCGGGGACATGGGCGCTCAGTCCGAAACGTTGGTGAATGGCAGCCTGAAGTTTTTCCTCCAGAGCCTTGTAATCAATGCCAATTGCCGCCTTGAAGGGGCTGATGAGGTCGCCGACAACATATTCGGGTGCGTCGTGCAGAAGCGCCATAAGCCGGGCTTCGCGCGCCAGCCGGGGTGACAGCTCAACCACCAGCCGTTCGACCAGTACACTGTGCTGGGCCACCGAGAAGGCATGTGTTCCTTTGGTCTGGCCGTTCCAGCGCGCCACCCGGGCCAGGCCATGGGCGATGTCGGCGATTTCGATGTCGAGCGGGCTGGGCTCCAGCAGGTCCAGCCGCCGTCCGCTGAGCATGCGCTGCCAGGCGCGGGCCTTGCCGCTCTTTCTGATCACATCAGGCATAGAGCAACCGCAGAGCCACCAGGGTGAGGGTCACGGACAATATGATGCGCAGCGCCGTATCGGGCAGCCTTGGGGCAAACTGGCTGGCCAGCATGACGCCCGGCAGCGAACCGCATAGCAGCGCCACCAGCATCCCGAAATCGACACCGCCGCTCGCCACATGGCCCATGCCGGCGACCAGGGTCAGCGGCACCGCATGGGCGATGTCCGAGCCGGCGATCTTCACCACCGACAGTTCAGGGTAGAGCAGCAGCAGTGCGGTGACGCCAAGGGCGCCCGCGCCGACCGAGGAAATTGTCACCATCATGCCCAGCGCAATGCCGGTCGCGACGGTGTAGAGGAAAGTCCGCCGGTCGCTCATCACGCCCATGCGGCGCGAATAGCTGGCCAGCAGGTGGCGGCGAAACAGCAAGGCTGCCGCTGTCATCAGCAGTGCCACGCCCAGCACCTTGGTGACGATGGCGCTATAGGCGGCGCGATCCACCTCCAGCAGCCACAACACCCCCATTGTCGCAACAGATGCCGGCAGACTGCCCAGCGCCAGCCTCCGCACCACGCGCCAATCGATGGTCTTGTTGAAGCCATGCACCAGGCTGCCGCCGGTTTTCGTGACGCTGGCATAGATCAGATCGGTGCCCACGGCCGTGACCGGGTTGACGTTGAACAGCAGGATCAGCAACGGCGTCATCAGCGAGCCGCCGCCCACGCCGGTCATGCCGACCAGGAACCCGACGGCGAAACCGGAGACGATGAAAAGGGGCGAGACGGAGGCGAGCAGATTCATTCTGTTTTTTTGCTTTTGTGTGTTTTTTTTTGGGGGAAGGGCGCGCAATTTCACACAAAGTTCAGTTTGGAACAATCGGCGACGTTTTTCTGCGTTTTTGCGCGGGAAACAGGCAGTTACCGCAACCCGCGCGGGATTTTACGCGCCGCCGCAACGTCAAGCACCCGCAACTTTAACAACCGCTCCACCAAGGTTGAAAAAGCCCTAACGGGTGCGCGCTTGAACATGTCACGCGCACGCCTAAGCGCAACTGGTCATTTAGAAATTGGGGTTAAGACAAAAGCTGACCAAGAGACCGTTTTTGAATTTGCGAAACATTTCGCCCCTGATCGATCCGATGCACAAGCCGGGCCGCAGCCGCTTCGGCCTGGCGGGGACGCTTGGCTTTTTCGTCGCCGGCCTGGTGATCGGCTTGGGACTGGTGTCGGACCTGGGCGCGCAATTCATCGCCGGCCTGATCATCGTGGCTGGATTGTGCTTCGGCCTTTTCCTGCTGGCCCGGGTGGCGGAAAATACGCGTACGCGCGTCACCGCCGGCGAGGCCAGCTATCGCGCCTTTTTCGACCATGCCGTGGACGGCATTTTCCGTACCACGGCGGATGGCCATTATCTGGCGGTCAACCAGGCACTGGCCGACATCTACGGCTATCCCAATCCCGACGCCCTGATCGCCGGCCTGACCGACATCAGCGTCCAGCTCTATGTCGAAGCCAGCCGCCGCGAGGATTTCAGCGCCCTGATGCAGGCCAACGACGTGGTGACCAATTTCGTCTCGGAAATCTATCACCGCTCCGGTCGGCGCATCTGGATTTCGGAAAATGCCCGCGCCGTGCGCGACTGGTCTGGCGAGCTGCTTTGCTATGAAGGCACGGTCGAGGACGTCACCGAAAAATTCGAACAGGACCGCGCCCTGCGCGTCGCCCTGCGTCAGGCGGAAATCGCCAACAGGATGAAGGCGACCTTTCTGGCGGCGATGAGCCACGAACTGAAAACGCCGCTGAACGCGGTGCTGGGCTTTTCCGAGATCATCCGCGACGAAGTGCTGGGCCCTGTGGGCCATGACGCCTATCGCGACTATGCCGGCGACATCCACCGGAGTGGCACGCGGCTTCTGTGCGTCATCAATGACGTGCTGGATGTCTCGCGCCTGGAAGGCGGATTGCTGACCATCGACGCGCACCCCGAAGATGTGCAGGGCCTTGCCGAACAGGCGATCAAGCAGGCGCGCGGCATCACCCAGGACAAGCGCCAGATCGAGATCGATGTGCCGGCCGACATGCCGTTGCTGCTGGTGGATCCGCGCCGCATCTCCCAGGCGCTGGGAAATCTTCTGGCCAATGCCCTGAAATTCACGCCCGAGGCGGGGCAGGTTCGTGTTGTCGTGACCCGCACGGCCGATGGCGGTGCGCTGCTGATGGTGGAAGATACCGGAATCGGCATGGCCGAGGAAACCGTCGCGGCGGCGCTGGAACCGTTCCGCCAGCTGGACGGCAGCCTGGCGCGGCGCTTTGAAGGCGCTGGCCTGGGGCTTTCGATCGCGAAGGCGCTGACGGAGCTGCATGGCGGCTCACTGTCGGTCAAGAGCGCGGTGGGCCAGGGGACGACAGTCACCATCGCCCTGCCGCCCACGCGCCTGTGCGCGCAAACCGGCGCGGCCAAGGTCGCCTGATCTGTCTTTTGGCTTTTTTGTTTGTGCCGGGCGCGGACCGGGGGTAACACCGCGCTCATGAGCGCATCCGCCTTGTTGCTGTTTTCCGGAGGACAGGATTCCACTGTCTGCCTGGCCTGGGCGCTGTCGCGCTTTGACCGGGTGGAGACGGTTGGGTTCGACTATGGCCAGCGTCATGCCAGCGAGCTCACAGCGCGGCCGCGCATCCTGCAGAAAATCCGCGCCACCTTTCCCGACTGGGCGGCGCGGCTGGGCGCGGATCACGTACTGCCGCTGGAGGTGCTGAAAGCGATCGGCGGCAGCGCCTTGACGGACAGCATCAGGATCGAAATGGGTGAGAACGGCTTGCCTACCAGCTTTGTGCCGGGCCGCAATGTGATGTTCCTCACCACTGCCGCGGCCCTGGGCTATCGCCGCGGCATAGCCGACCTGGTGGGCGGCATGTGCGAGACTGATTTCTCGGGCTATCCCGATTGCCGCGACGAAACGGTGCAGGCGACGGCGCGGGCGCTGAGTCTGGCGCTGGCCCAGGAGGTGCGGGTGCATACGCCCCTGATGCGGATCGACAAGGCGGCGACCTGGAAGCTGGCGGAAGAGTTGGGCGGGACCGCGCTTGTGGAACTGATCGTGGACGAAACCGTGACCTGTTATGAGGGCGATCGCACCCACCGTCACGACTGGGGCCATGGCTGCGGCGCCTGTCCGGCCTGCGAACTGCGCGCTGCCGGATTTGAGAAATACAAATCCGCATGACCTACACCGTCAAGGAAATCTATTACACCTTGCAGGGCGAAGGCGCGCAGACCGGGCGCGCCGCCGTGTTCCTGCGCTTTGCCGGCTGCAATCTGTGGAGCGGGCAGGAAAAGGATCGGCGTGACGCGGTCTGCCGCTTCTGCGACACCGATTTTGTCGGCACCGATGGGCCCGGCGGCGGCAAGTTCACCGACGCACTGGGCCTGGCGCGGGCGGCGGCGTCGCATTGGCCCATCGCGGCGAAGGGCAAGCCCTATGTGGTCTGCACCGGGGGAGAGCCGCTGCTGCAACTGGACAGCGCCGCCATCGCGGCGCTGAAGGACCAGGGCTTCGAAATCGGCATCGAAACCAATGGCACCTTGCTCCCGCCGCCCGGCATTGACTGGATCTGCGTCAGCCCCAAGGCCGATGCCGAACAGAAATTGATGCGGGGCGACGAGTTGAAGCTGATCTATCCGCAGGCGGGTGCGCCACCAGAACGCTTCGCCGGCCAGGATTTCCGCAATTTCTTCCTGCAGCCGATGGACAATGAAGAGCGCTTGGCCAACACCGAGGCCGCCACGGCCTATTGCCTGGCCAATCCGCAATGGCGGTTGTCGCTGCAGACCCACAAACTTATCGGAATTCGCTAAAACCGCGAGACGATCTTGTCCATCTCTGGCCGCGGGCGTTCTTCCAGCTCGTCCCTGGCGGTGCCGATATAGATGAAGCCGGCCACCCGCTCGCCCGGCTTCAGGCCCATCTTTTCCTTCACCGCCGGGTGATAGGCATACCATTCGGTCAGCCAGTTGCCGACAAAGCCCAGCGCCGTGGCCGCGATCAGGATATTCTGGCACACCGCGCCCGCCGACAATTCCTGTTCCCAGACCGGGACCTTGTGCTGCTCGCGGGCGCTCGAGATCACCCCGATCACCAGCGGTGCGCGCAGCAGGCGGCCGCGCTCTTCCTCGACCTGCTTGGTGCGCTCGCCTTCGGATTCCATCACTCCGGCCAGAATTTCGCCGAAGCGTTCGCGGCCCTTGCCTTCAAACACAATGAAGCGCCAGGGAAACAGCTTGCCATGATCGGGCGCACGGGCGCCTGCGCGCAGAATTTCGTCGATCTGGCTTTTGGAAGGTCCAGGCGCCTTCATCGCCTTGGCCGAGCCGGATCGCCTCGTCAGCAGCAAGTCCATCGCATCGGGGGCGGGATGGTTGAACGTGTCGCGTTTTGACATGGCAGCGTTGATATCAGGCCGACAGCCGGGTGCAAGTGCCGGGTGATTTGCCGCCCTTCAGGGCGCAGAAATGCGAAATCTCCACCCCCTTCAGGAAAAGGGAACCCGAATAGTAATTTCCCGATATGTCGCCTTCAAAGACAAAGCCCTGCGTGTCCTGGGTCATGACCAGATGGCGGTCCTCCAGGCTCCAGTGTCCTGCCATGGTGGGCTGGGTGCGCCGGCCGCTGACGACCCGCCGCGCATCCTCCAGATAGGTGCCGTCCTGCTTGACCTGCCAGCTGAAGGTAATGCCGGGAAAGGCGTCCGGGATCAGGATGGTCCATTCACCCGCCAGATCATCGGCGGGCGCGGCCCGCGCCGGCCCGGCCAGCAGGGGCGGCAGCAGCATCAGCAAGGCCAGTGTCAGACGGGCAAATCTCAGGGCAGCCATGCGGGCCTCGAAAAGCGGCGGGGGCGTGCCCATGTTAACATTTGCGGGGGAAAAAAGACCGGTTTCGGGCGTTTTGAAATTCTACAAACTTCCGTGGTAAAAGCACCGCCCTAAGGACAGATCATGCCCAGCCCGCGCGAAAAAGTCTCAACCGTCGATCCCATCTGGAGCAGCTTGCGCCAGCAAGCCGAAGCGATGGGCGCGCGAGAGCCAACCTTGGCGGGGTTTGTCCATGCCACCATCCTGCAGCATGAGCGGCTGGAACAGGCGCTGTCCTATCATCTGGCCCGCAAGCTGGGCGGCGAAGATCTCAGCCCGCTGGCCATCCGCGAAATGTTCGATGATGCCCTTGCCGCTGACACGGGCCTGGGTGCGGCGGTGCGCGCCGACCTGTCGGCGGTGTTCGAGCGCGATCCCGCCTGCCACTCCTATGTCGATGCCTTCCTCTTCTACAAAGGCTTCCATGCGCTGGAGAGCTATCGCGTCTCCCACTGGCTGTGGAGCAATGGCCGCCAGGCCATGGCGCTGTTCCTGCAAAGCCGCATCTCGCAACTGTTCGCGGTGGACATTCATCCCGCCGCCAAAATCGGCCGCGGCATCATGCTGGACCACGCCACCGGCATCGTGATCGGCGAGACCGCCGTGGTGGAAGACGATGTCTCCATCATGCAGGACGTCACGCTGGGCGGCACCGGCAAGGAAAGCGGCGACCGCCATCCCAAGATCCGCCGCGGCGTTCTGCTGTCGCTGGGCGCCAAGATACTGGGCAATATCGAGATCGGGGAATATAGCCGCGTCGGCGCGGGCTCGGTGGTGCTGAAATCGGTGCCGCCCCACTGCACCGCGGTGGGCGTGCCTGCCAAGCTGGTCAATTGCGATTGCGGCGAGCGGCCCTCGCATCAGATGGACCATTTCATCGAGGAGCTGCCGGGCAATACTGGGTGAGGAGCGTCCCGCGGGGCGGGTGAGGAGGTCCGGTGGACCTGCGAAAGCGGCGAACGCCGCGAGCTTGGGCGAGCGGCCGGGAAAAGCGGTTGAAATCAACCCCCAGCCATGCGACTTGGGGGCGTCCAATCATGAGGAATGGCCTTTGACCCGCAGCGAAATCTGGCGTCTGGAAAAATACCTGCGCAACCTGTTCCGTCTCGACACCATCACCATCGTCGAGCGGCCCAAACAGACCGACAGCGTCGAGGTCCAGGTCAATGGTGAGTTCGTCGGCGTGCTGTTCAAGGACGAGGAAGACGGCGAAGTTTCCTACGCCTTCAACATGGCGATCCTGGAAATGGATCTGCCCGAGCCGCCCACCACCCGCGTCTAGGGCCGGTCCGCGACTTCAAATTTTCGCACAAGCCCGTTTACGCCGCCGGCCAGTTCGCGCCAGCGCGCCAGATAGGCGCGCTTGAAGCGCCAGGAAAAATTCAGATTTCCCGCCAGCGGCTGGTCGATTGCCTGGCAGTTGGGGCTGGGCAGTTCGCTTCCCGCCCGCTCGCACAACAATAGCAACAGGCCATTGGCGCTTTCTCCGGCGAACAGGTCGCTCTGTTCGTAACCGGAATTCTTCCGGAAGCCATATTGGGTCAGGCCGAAGGGGCCGGGGGTGCCGTCGGGATCGGTCAAATAGGGCCGGTAGATGCGCTGCAGGCGCCCTTGCGGATTCAGCCTGTTGGCGTCACCCCTGAGGCTCAGATGGATGACCGGGGAATCCGGGGCATTGCCCTGGAACAGTTTCGCCTCGCTGTCGGAATAGCCGCGATAGGAAGGAAACAGGGCCGCCAGCGCCAGGCTGTCCTGGTCGCCGCCGGCCCGTGCCGCGGCGCTTTCGATGTAATTGGCGGGGATGGCGAAAGCCGCGCCGCGCACCGTGAGGTGCACGATGTTCGACTGGCCGGTGGGCGCGGCGGGGGCGCGGGGACCGGGACGCAGATACCAGCCCAGGAACAGGCTCGACAGCAGCAGGATGGCGAAGGCAAAGGCCAAAGGCAGCCACCAGCCGGAATGCTGGTGAATGTCGTCGCGCTGTTCCGCATTGCTCATGGAGGCCAAGCTTAACACGTGGGGCCGCAGCCGCGGCACGGCTTGCCCAATTCTTGCGATGCGTGACCTGGAAACATCATTTTTGCGTCATTTCAGGACATGTCCATTTTCTTCAAGGCCGGAGCGGCCTTTGCCTTCGCCGCCCTGCTGTCCGGCAATATCCCGCCTCTCAGCCCCCATTGGCGGGCCGTGGCGGCCGATCTGCACCAGGCCCAGCCCCAGGCCAAGGTGAAGGCGGCCGTCTTTTCCCTGTTTCACAACAAGAAAGGCTGAGCCTTAGGGGCATTCATGCACAATCTCATTTTGTTGCTGTTCCTGCTTGCGGGCGGGCTGACACTGTCGGGCATCGTGGCCAATTTTTACCGCCTGGTGGCGAAGAAGCCGGAAGGCGGGCTTGCGACCTGGGCCTATTATGGCGTGATGCTGCTGGCCGGGCCCAGCGTGCTGTTTGAGAATTCCACCCGGTCATTCCGCAATAAGGAATGCTCCGGCATGGCCTACGGCTTTGCCGTGGGCCTGGCGGCCTATTGGGCCTTCATTCTGGGCCTGGCGATGATGAACCTGAGCCGGACCATCTGAAAAAAAAGAGCGCGGGCGTTCAACCCGCGCTCTTTGCGTTATTACAAAACCGTCAACATCGACGCCACCAGCGGGTGACGGACAATGTCGCCTTCCGCCAGCCGCACCACCGGAATCTCCGGCAGCCGGTCCAGCTTCGCCGCAATATCGGCCAGCCCCGAAATGCCGGGCAGCAGGTCGGTCTGGTCGGGATCCCCGGTCAGCACCATGGTCGAGCGCCAGCCCAGCCGCGTCAGCAGCATCTTGATCTGGGTGTAGGTGCAGTTCTGCGCCTCGTCGATCACCACAAAACATTCGCTCAAGGTGCGGCCGCGCATATAGGCCACCGGCGCGATTTCGATGATGCCGTCGGCCAGCATGGCTTTCAGCCGCTTGGTGCCCAGCCGCTCGGTCAGGGCGTCGTAGAGCGGCCTGAGATAGGGCGCCAGTTTCTCCTGCAGGTCGCCGGGCAGGAAGCCCAGGCTTTCGCCCGCTTCCACCGCCGGGCGCGACAGCACGATGCGTTGCACCTTGCCCGATTCCAGGGCTTCCACGGCCTTGGCGATGGCGAGATAGGTTTTGCCGGTGCCGGCGGGGCCGAGCGCGAGAACCACGCTGTTGGTATCGACCGCATCCATCAGCTGCTGCTGGGCCGGGCTCATCGCCCGGATGTTCTTTACGTATTTTCGGTCTCGGAATTGGCCATCGGGATCATGGGGAGTCCAGCCGGCGCGGCCGGGAAAAAGCGGATGCACATTCTCTTGGGCAAAGGCAGAGTCACGCGACTTCGAACGCATAGAGCGTTTGGCCATAAATACTCCCGATGTGATGTGAGGTGCTTTTGGGTGTGAGCGAGGGGGAGGGGCTGCCCGGTTTCCCGGCCCTTGAAACCATTGGCGAACGCAGTGCGAGATGCACCAGTGCCGATACCCCTTTGATCGCAGGCGGCGAATCGTACCGCCTGTTTCAAGGGTATCTATTTTTGCGGCGCCGTGTGTGAATAATTGAATGCGATGTCACGAAAGAGATGCGAATGCCGATTTACGCGCTGGGAGAGTTCATGCCGGAGATTGCGGATGGCTGTTTTGTCGCGCCTGATGCAGTTCTGATCGGAAAGGTGCGGCTGCTGAAAGGCGCGAGCATATGGTTTGGCGCGGTGCTGCGCGGCGATAACGAGTGGATCACTGTGGGCCAGGACTCGAATGTGCAGGATCATAGCATCATTCACGCCGACCCAGGGCAGCCCGTGGAAATTGGTCGCGGCGTGACTATCGGCCACCGCGTGATCGTCCATAGCGCCAGTGTTGGGGAAGATTCGCTGATCGGCATGGGCGCGATCCTGCTCAACCGTGCCCGGATCGGGGCCCGATGCCTGGTGGGGGCGGCGTCGCTGGTGACTGAAGGCAAGAGTTTCGAGGACGGAAAGATGATCCTGGGATCGCCGGCAAAGGCCATGCGCGACCTCACGCCGGAACAGGTGGCGGGAATAAAGACGTCAGCGGAAAGCTATGTGGCGAACGCCCGGCGCTATACCGGCGGACTTACGCACGTCTGACGGCGCGTTTTTCCGGGCCGGCATGTTCCATCGGGCGGCTCCACATCCGGCGGATGCGGGTATCGCTTTCGGGTCCGAAATTGAACCAGGCTGCCTTGTCATGGGCCGCATCCACGATGAACAGCGTGTCGATCTTGCCCAGTTTCTGCACCAGCGCATTGCGGATGGTGTTGATCGAGGCTTCACTGGAAAGCACCCAGGCCTGGGGCATGAAGCGGTGCGCCTGGCCGAGGTTGAAAATCTCTTCTTCCAGGCTGCTGATCGAGCCGGACTTCATGTCGGCAACGATCACGAAGTGCGCGGGCGGCCCGGCGACATCCGTCTCGCTGCGGCCGAAACGATGCGGCGCGGCTGGGGCCGGTTCAGCGGCCGGCGCGGCGACCTGGTCGCTGGCGGTCTGAAAGAGCGGCGCCAGTTCGGAATCCTCGATGGCCGGATGAAATTGCTCTTCGCCCGCGCGCGCGATCAGGGAATGGTCCGCCAGCCGGTTTTCGGCATGGAAGCCCTGCATCTGCTCGAGGGTATAGGGGCCATAAACCCGGCCGCCGACACTGATAGTCCAGGATTCCGCCATGGCACGCTGAATGGAGTTTCAGGCCCAAGCCTAGCCTTCAATGGTTACCCATTTGTTGCGGCCCAGCCCCAAAACTCGTCAGCGCAAGCGAAAAACCCCGACAAAGCCGGGGTTTTTCGCGCCGTCACTGGCCGCTTTCAGACGAATTCCCATTCGCCATCGCGGCGCCGGCAGGCGGTTCCGTGACGGTCGAATTCGCGGCCCCGGCGATAGACCACCTGGGTGAAGTCGCGGCACAGCTGGCCGCGAACGTGATACTCGCGATGGGTAACGATGTAGCCGCGATTGGGGCCGCGCTTCCAGCCATAGCGCCGGCCGACCGGTCCGCGGAAACTGTCATTGTAGGACCGCACCGCATAGGGACGGTCCTCGCAGTCCAAGTCCCGCGACAGGGCGTTGCCCGCCAGCCCGCCCAGCAGGGCGCCGCCGATCACCGCGCCGCCATTGCCCTTGCTCACCGCACCGCCCAGCATGCCGCCGGCAATGGCGCCCAGGATTGTGCCGCCGGCATGGTCGCGGCCGCTGCAGGCATCGGCCAGGGCGGACGAGGCGAGGGCCGACCCGGCGCCGAAAACAACCAGGGCGGCAAGCACCGTCTTCTTCAACACAACCATCTCCAAATCAAAACGGGCATTGCCCGGTAATGACGTGAAAACCGGCCAGCGGAAAAAAAGTTCCCCAGCGGAAGCGGCGGCTATTCGACGGTATAGTCGGAAACCAGCCAGCCGCCATTTTCAAAATTGAGGGTGACGGTTTCCACCGCCGCCGCCTTGCGGGCGAATACGGTGTCGTAGCGGACCACGGCGGTGTTGTTGCGGCTGAGGTCGATGGACTTCAGGCCACGGCTGGCGACAGCGCCGAGCGAGCCACGCTTGGTGGCGGCGTCAGCGGCCCAGGCATCATTCTTCTGGCGCGTCTTGAAGGCGGTGCCGGCTTCGCGCCAGCTCTGGGTGTAATTCTTGTCGTCCACCAGCACCAGCCATTGCCGCGCCCGGTCGTCGGGTGCGGGAACGGCGCCGCTGATGCGGCGCGCGGGTGTCTGAGCCTGGGAGAAAGCGGGAGCCGCCTTGCTGAAAATCAGGGCGATGGCCAACAGGCATCGAGCAATCATGGCAGCCTCAAATGGATGCAATCTATCTCAAATATAACGCGGATACCCCCAAAGGGTTCAGCCAAACACAATCGTATGCATGATGCGGCCGGGCATGAAGGCGAAGGTGCCGGCAATCAGGATGCCGCCAATATAGACGCCCAGCATGGATCGCTTGTGCATGGCGACATTGTGCATGCGCGCGCCCTGCAACGCCCCCACCACGCCCGACAGGGTGACGAGGGAGAAGATGTGTATGGGGCCGAAGCCATACACGATGTCGATAGACGGAATCTGATGGATGAACAGCGCCGCGATTGCGGTGACGGTCATCAGGCCTAGATAGACATAGCCGACAGTGCGGTGACGCCGCGCGCCCTTGCGGCTGAAAAAGATCAGCCAGGTCCCCAGCACGAAAGCGGGCACCACCGTAAAGACATGCAGTTGAACGGCGTACGGCGCGGCGAGGAGCGGCGCCAGGGACACCTCTAATACGTCCGCGCCTTGGGCGGAATATACTCGACGTCGTTGGTCAGGGTGTAGGTGTGCACCGGGCGATAGTCGATTCTGGTTTCGCCCGTATTCACATCCAGCCACGCCAGGGTGTGCTTCATCCAGCTTTCGTCGTCGCGATTGGGGAAATCCTCGCGGGCATGGGCGCCGCGGCTTTCGGGCCGGTTGACCGCGCCCGCCACGGTGACGGCGGCCTGCTGGATCAGATTGTCGAATTCCAGCGTCTCCACCAGATCGGTGTTCCAGACCAGTGAGCGGTCGGTGATGCCGATATCGCCCCGCTGGGCGTAGATGGCCGCGATGCGCTTCTTGCCCGCCGTCAGGCTGTCGCCGGTGCGGAACACGGCGGCATCTTCCTGCATCGCCTTCTGCATCGCGGCACGCATCACGGCTGTGGGCGTGCCGCCCTTGGCGTTGCGCAGCCGCTCGAAGCGGTCGAGTGCCTCCTGACCGGCATCCTTGCGCAGGTCCTGATGGCCTCCGATGCCCGCGAGCGACTTGGCGGCCTGCATGCCCGCCGCCTTTCCGAACACCACCAGATCGATCAGCGAGTTGGAGCCGAGGCGGTTGGCGCCATGCACCGAGACGCAGGCAGCTTCGCCGACCGCCATCAGGCCATGCACCACGGTATCGGGATTGCCGTCTTTCAGGGTCAGTGCGTCGCCGGTATAGGCGCAGGGAATGCCGCCCATATTGTAATGCACCGTCGGCAGAACCGGGATCGGCTCCTTGGTCACGTCCACACCCGCGAAGATGCGCGCGCTTTCCGAAATGCCGGGCAGGCGCTCGTGGATGATCTTGGGGTCCAGATGCGACAGGTGCAGGTGGATGTGGTCCTTGCCGGGGCCGACACCGCGGCCCTCGCGGATCTCGATGGTCATGGCGCGGCTGACCACGTCGCGGGAGGCGAGGTCCTTGGCGTTGGGCGCGTAGCGCTCCATGAAACGCTCGCCTTCCGAATTGGTCAGATATCCACCTTCGCCGCGCACGCCTTCGGTGATCAGCACGCCGGCGCCGAAAATGCCGGTGGGATGGAACTGCACGAACTCCATGTCCTGCAAGGGCAGGCCGGCGCGCAGCACCATGGCGTTGCCGTCGCCGGTCTGGGTATGGGCGCCTGTGCAGCTGGCATAGGCGCGGCCATAGCCGCCGGTCGCCAGGATCACCTTGTGGGCGCGGAAACGGTGGATGGTGCCGTCATCGAGATTCCACGCCATCACGCCGCGGCAGGCGCCGTCTTCCATGATCAGGTCGAGGGCGAAATACTCGATGAAGAAATTGACCTCATGCTTGACGCACTGGCCGTACAGTGTGTGCAGCATGGCATGGCCGGTACGGTCGGCGGCGGCGCAGGTGCGCTGGACGATGCCCTTGCCGTAATTGCTGGTCATGCCGCCAAAGGCGCGCTGGTAGATCTTGCCTTCCTCGGTGCGGCTGAAGGGCATGCCGAAATGCTCCAGCTCGTAGACGGCTTCCGGCGCGTTGCGGCAGAGATATTCGATGGAATCCTGGTCGCCCAGCCAGTCCGAACCCTTGACGGTGTCGTACATGTGCCAGCGCCAGTCGTCCTCGCCCATATTGCCCAAGGACGCCGCGACGCCGCCCTGTGCCGCCACGGTGTGGCTGCGGGTGGGGAAGACCTTGGTGATGCAGGCGGTCTTCAATCCGCGGGCGGCGCATTCCAGGGTGGCGCGCAAGCCCGCCCCGCCGGCGCCGACAACGACGACATCGAAAGTGTGATCGACGATGGTAAAGGCGGGCATGAAGACGTCCTAGAAAACGGAAATGCGCAACAGCGCGATGAGACAGGCCGAGCCGGTGGCGATGACGAACAGCCGCACCAGCAGGAAGAGAAAGATCTTCATGCCGGTCGAATGGATGTAGTCGTCAATCACCACCTGCACGCCCAGCGCCGCATGATAGAGCGAGATGATGACGAAGGCCGCCATCAGGATCGCGTTCATGGGATGGGCGAAGAATTGCAGCGGCGCGGAGGTGCTGGTGCCCGCAAGGCCTATCGCGGCATAGGCGAACCATAGCGACAGGGGCATCAGGGCGACGGCGGTGATGCGCTCGCGCCAGAAATGGCCGGTGCCGGAATGCGACGCGCCCAGGCCCTTGACGCGATGCAGCGGGGTTTGTGCCGACTTCATTGCAGATACCCCCCATGGCCGGTCCAGACGATGGCGAAGATCGCGATGGCGGACAAAGCGGACAAAGCAAAGATGATGACGCTGTTGCGTTCCGCCAGCTTCTTGTCGAAGCCATAGCCCAGGTCCCAGGCCAGGTGACGCAAGCCGTTGAAGAAGTGATAAGCCAGCGACCAGGTGGCGCCGAACAGCACCAGCATGCCCAGCGGCGAGGCGGCCAGCGCCATGAATTGCTGATAGCCGCCGTCCAGCCCGTTGGAGATGGCGACCAGCCACCAGGCCAGGATCAGGGCCCCGCCCGTCAGTGCCATGCCCGTGGCCCGATGGGTGATGGAGGTCATCATCGTGACCGGCCAGCGATAGATGGTGAGATGGGGGGAAAGCGGGCGTGTTGCCAGGGCCGGTTGTTGCGGGTTTTCCGCCATAAAAGCCTTCCAAAAACGTCTAAAACGAAGCGGGGCGGAGTTTAGGGGCGGGGGGCCGCTAGTCAACCGCGCCCGCCGCAGACCGGCTATCGCATTCGCACCCGGCATGCGGCAAATTACATCCGACGGGGGACGATGCGCGAATCAACTCTGATGGGGTTCCGGCTGGCCGTGCCGGTAGAGGGCGTGCGGCCCTGCGCGCTGGGGGTGGGTATCCTGAGCCTGATGTTCCTGGGGGTCGCCTTCTGGAACGGCTTTCCGGTCATTTTTTACGATACCGGCGCCTATGTGCTCGAAGGGCTGGGCCATGTCTTTCTGGTCGAGCGTTCGCCGGTCTATGCCGACCTGCTTTTCGTCACGGGCGGTGCCTTCAGCCTGTGGCCCATCGTCGGGGTTCAGGCGCTGCTATCCAGCTACATCATCCTGGAAACCGCGCGCGCCGAAGTCCCGAACCTGACCCTTGGCGGGCTGGCCGCGATCGGCGCCGTGCTGACGGTCCTGACCGGAATCGGTTGGTATGTCGGGCAGGTCGAACCGGACTGTTTCACGCCGCTGGTGATTCTGGGGTGCTGGCTGCTGCTGTTCCGCTCCGGAAAGATGGGCAAGGTCCGCACCCGCTGGGTGGCCGGCATCACCGGCCTGGCGGTGGCCTGTCATCCCTCCCATCTGGGTCTGATTGCCGGCATCCTGATCTGCGCCATGGTGCTGAAATGGATGGCGCATCGCTATCCCGAACTGCCCACGCCGCGCCTCAAGCACGGCCTGATCGGGCTGGCCACGGCGTTGGCGCTGATCGTGGCGGGCAATTTCGTCCTGACCGGCAATCTCTTCATCAGCAAGTCGGGAACGGTCTTTGTCTTTGCCCGGCTGGTGCAGGACGGCATCGTCAAGCGGCTGATGGACGAAACCTGTCCGCCCAATGGCGACGCCGCCTACAAGCTCTGCGGCTACAAGGCCAAGCTCAGAATGCGGGCCGATGCCTGGCTGTGGAGTTCCAGCAGCAGCTTCCGCGAGCTGGGCGGCTTCACCGGCAAGCAGCAGCAGGAAGAAGACCGCCGCATCATCCTGGACAGTTTGCAGCGCTATCCTTTCATGCACCTGCGCGCCGCGATTTATGACTCGTTCCTGCAATTCGTGATCTTCAAGACCGGCGATGGCATAGAACCTCAGAACTGGGTGCTGGAGCCGGGCTTCAGGCGGATCATTCCCGAGCAGGTGGATGACTATCTGGAGGCGCGCCAGCAGCGAGGCCAGTTGCGGTTCAAGACCCTGAACCTGATCCATGTCCCGGTGGGGGCGATGTCGCTGCTGGGATTGCTGCTCCTGATCCAGCATGCGGGCGCGCGCCGCAACTGGCGCAGCGGGGCTTTCCCGGCTTTGGTGCTGCTGGGGCTGGTGGGCAACGCCATCATCTGCGGCACCTTCTCCAACCCCCATGACCGCTACCAGTCCCGGGTAATCTGGCTGCCCACCCTGGTGCTGCTGCTGGCCGTCGCCAGGGACCGGCGAGCGTTGCAACCGGTGCCGGAATCCGGCACTTAAAAGCATGGCCAAACCCGTCCTGATCGCGCCTTCCATCCTGTCCGCCGACTTCGCCAGGCTCGGCGAAGAGATCGCGGCTGTCGAGGCGGCGGGGGCGGACTGGATCCATGTCGATGTGATGGATGGCCATTTCGTGCCCAATATCACCATCGGTCCGGCGGTGGTGAAGGCGCTGCGCGCCCATGCCAAAAAACCCTTCGACGTGCATCTGATGATCGCGCCGGTCGATCCCTATATCGAGGCTTTCGCGGCCGCCGGCGCCGACGGGCTGACGGTGCATCCGGAAAGCGGTCCGCACGTCCATCGCACGCTTCAGCATATACGCAAGCTGGGGAAGAAGGCGGGGGTGGTGCTGAACCCGGGCACGCCCATCGACGCGCTCGACAATCTGATGGACCTGGTCGACCTGATCCTGATCATGAGCGTCAATCCCGGCTTCGGCGGCCAGAGCTTCATCGAGAGCCAGCTGGACAAGATCGCCGAGGCGAGAAAGCGCATCGACGCTACGGGGCGCGATATCGCGCTGGAAGTGGATGGCGGCATCACGCCGGACACGGCGAAACGCGCCGTTGCCGCCGGCGCCACCGTGCTCGTGGCCGGCACCGCCGTGTTTCAGGGTGGGCCGTCACGCTATGCCGGCAACATAAAAGCCTTGAGGGTTTAGGCGTGCAGGCGCAGCAGCTCCTGCCGCTCCTGCCGGAACTGATCAGGGCGGGCATTCGCCGCGGCCTGACGCCGTTCAACGTCTGGTGGCGGCGAGGTTGGATTTACCGCCGCTTCCTCAAGGGACCGCTGGCCGATCACATCGTCTTTCATCCATGGGACGCGCTGCCGCGCCGCCTGGAAGAGGCCGACAGCCTGCTCAGGGGGCGCTTTCGTTTCCATGGCCAGACGGTGGAGGTGCCCGATGGCGTTTCGGTCTTCGACCTGACGCCGCCCAATATCGCCTGGCAGGAAGCGCTGCACGGCTTCTCCTGGCTTCCGGCGCTGTCGACCGCCGGCGGCGACGCGGCGCGGCGGCTGGCCACCAACCTGATCGGCCAATGGGTCAAGCGCCACGGCAAGTATTCGCAAATCGCCTGGGCGCCGCATGTGATGGCGCGGCGGCTGGCGCACATCTTCAGCCATGGCCGGCTGGTGATCCTGAATTCGGAGATGATGTGGCGCTCGCGCCTGTTCGTATCTTTGCGCGAACAATGCCGGATGCTGGAGCGCATTTCGATGGAGGCGCCTGACGGTTTGCCGCGGCTGGAAACGGCCGCGGTTCTGGCGCTGTCAGGCCTGTGCCTGGACGACAGCCCCAAGCGGCTGGAAATCGGGTTGGCCCGCCTGCAAAACGAGATCGAGCGCCAGATACTGCCCGATGGCGGCCATGTCAGCCGTTCGCCTGAGGCGCTGCTGTCCGCCTACCGGCATGTGATCATGGTGATGGAAGCGCTCAGCGCGGTGGGCGCGGAACCGCCGCATGCCCTGCGCAATGCCCATGACAGGATGGCGCCCATGCTGCGCTTTTTCCGCCACGCCGATGGCGCGCTGGCCCTGTTCAATGGCGGCGCGGAAGGCGATCCCCGCATGATCGCGGGGTTGCTCGCGCGTGACGATATTCGCGGCCAGCCTTTTCATCACGCCCGCCACAGCGCCTATCAGCGCCAGGCTGCGGGGCGCACATTGTGCCTTTTGGATTGCGGCAAGACCCCGCCCGGCGCCTTCGCGCTTGGCGCGCATGCCGGGGCCGGGGCGTTTGAACTGTCATCTGGCAATGACCGCATCGTGGTCAATTGCGGCTCCGGCGGCCTGACACATCAGGCTTGGAACGCGGCGCTGCGCGCCACGGCGGCGCATTCCACCCTGACCCTGTCCGACACATCGAGCGCCCAGATCCTTCCCGCCGGGCTGGCGCGCGACCTGCTGGGTCCGCGCCTGATGGGGGGGCCGAAAGAGCCGGTGGCGCGACGGGTGGAAACGGCCCAGGGCTGGACGGCGGAGGCGATGCACGACGCCTATGTCGAACTGTTCGGCGTCCGCCATGAGCGCCAGATCACCCTGTCGCCCCAGGGCCTGATGGTGACGGGCCGCGACCGGCTGGTGCCGGTGGGGGACCGTGCTACGGCGGGCCTGGGCTTCGCGGTGCGGTTTCATATCCATCCGGATGTGCGCGTGTCGCCGCTGGAAGGGGGCGGCATCCTGCTCAAGCTGCCGGGCGGCGAGGGCTGGCGGTTCCGTGCCGGCGGCGGATCCCTGGACGTGGAGGAAAGCGTCTATCTGGGGGGCCCGACCGTGCGCCGGGCCGAGCAGCTGGTGGTCACCGGGACGATGAAGGAGTCGCCCGCCGAAATCGCATGGGTGTTCGAGCAGATTGTCGCGTAGCCGAGGGTTGTTAGGGCTGGCGCCCGTATGTCAAAATGGCCGCAAATCACCCGTGCTTTCAGGAGTTTCCCGGTAATGGTCGAGATCATGCTGCCCAAGGCCAGCCGGGTGAAAAAGGGCAAGGTCTGGCCCGCCGAAAGGTCCGCCAACGGCAAGAAGCCCAAGCGCACCAAGGAATTCAAGGTCTACCGCTACGACCCCGACGCCGCCGGCAACCCGACTGTCGATACCTATACGGTGGACCTGGACAGTTGCGGTCCGATGGTCCTGGACGCGCTGATCAAGATCAAGAACGAGATTGATCCGACCCTGGCCTTCCGCCGCTCCTGCCGCGAAGGCGTTTGCGGCTCCTGCGCCATGAACATCGCGGGCGGCAACACGCTGGCCTGCACCAAGGCGATCAACGATGTTTCCGGCGCGGTGGCGGTCTATCCCTTGCCGCACATGCCGGTGGTCAAGGACCTGGTCCCGGACCTGACCAACTTCTATGCCCAATATTCCTCCATCCAGCCCTTCCTGCAGACCAAGACGGCCGAACCGGAAAAGGAATGGAAGCAGACGCCGGAAGACCGCGCCAAGCTGGATGGGCTTTACGAGTGCATTCTCTGCGCCTGCTGCTCGACCTCATGCCCCAGCTATTGGTGGAATTCCGAACGCTATCTGGGCCCGGCAGCGCTGCTGCAATCCTATCGCTGGCTGGTGGACAGCCGCGACGAGCAGGTCGGCGAACGGCTGGACGATCTGGAGGATCCCTTCCGCCTCTATCGCTGCCACACCATCATGAACTGCGCCAACACCTGTCCCAAGGGCCTGAACCCGGCGCAGGCGATCGGTGAGATCAAGCAGATGATGGTCAAGCGGAAGACATAGGGAGCATGAGTTTGATCATGCGGCCCCTTTAGCATGTCGTTTCCCGAACGGCTGGCATACGGCTATCGGAATTTTCTCGGCAGCCGCTTTACGTCCGAGCGGGCCCGCTATCAGGAGCTGGCCGGGCTGGGCCAGAATCCCCGCATCATGGTGGTCGGTTGTGTCGACAGCCGGGTGTCCCCGGAAGTGATTTTCGATGCCGCCCCCGGTGAAATCCTGGTGGCGCGCAATGTGGCCAATCTTGTGCCGCGCTATGAGCCTGGCGGCGGCCAGCATGGCGCCAGCGCGGCGCTGGAATTTGCCGTCAAGGCGCTGCGGGTCGAACATATCGTGGTGCTGGGTCATGCCTTCTGCGGCGGCATCAAGGCCTTTGTCAGCGATGCCGCCCCCCTGACCGAAAGCGATTTCATCGGCAAGTGGATGAGCCAGATTGCGCCGGCGGCGGATGCCATCGGGCCGCAGGACGGCGAGGGCGAGGAGGGTTATCTGCGCAAGCTGGAATTCGCCTCGGTGGAACTATCCTTGCGCAACCTGATGACCTTTCCCTTCGTGAAGTCGGCGGTGGAGAAGGGCGATCTGGCGCTGCACGGCGCCTATTTCGGCGTCGCCTCGGGCCGGCTGCTGGTGCGCAACGAAAAGACCGGCGCCTTCGAACCAGTAGGGGATTAAGCGCGAGGGATTTTGGCCGCTGGCTAGGAGCGCCGAGCGATGTGGACCAAGGGTCCATGAGCGAAGGCGCGACAACGCCAGCGGGCAAAAGAACCGCGCTTAGGCGGAGCGGGCCTGGAGGCGGTGCCACAGCACGGCGCCGGCCATATTGGCCAGCCAGCCATGCGGGTTGGCACCGACAACTTTGATCACCATCTGCACCAGTTTCTGGATGTGATGCCGGTGATAGACCGACATGCTGGCATTGGCTGACAGGCGTGAATATTTCTTGCGCTTGTAGGGTGTTATCGCCTCTTTCTCAGGCGGAACATTAGCGCAGTAAAAGGCATAGGCGAGCTCGTCATCTTCGCTTTCGCGCACCCGTCCCACCGCGATCATCAACCGCTTCCAGAAACCGATATCCGGCTCGGTCTGGGCGTTCAGCGTGTCGTAGAACAGCTTGTAGTGGCGGTACTCGTCAGCGGCGATGCGCCCCGCTATTTCCTTCAGCACCGGTTCCTCGGTCGCGTCCCGGATGGCCGTGTAATAGGAGGAGGTGCCGCTTTCGACCACGCAGCGGGCGATCATCTCGCCCCGGCGCGATCCGCGCACCGAGCCGGCTTCCTGGACGGCGAAATGCTCGGGCGTGTAGCCCTTGCGGAAGCGGACAAAGGCCTCTTCCAGCTTGAAGCTCGGGTCGGCCATCTCGGCCCAGCGGCCCAGGGCGCGGCCGTGCTGGCTTTCCTCACGGCCCCATTGCTCGATGGACGCCAGGGTGGCTGCGCCGGCGTCGGCAAAGATGCGCTTGAGATAAACCACATAATCGGGGGCGTTATACTCGACCAGCGCTGCAGCCTTGATGGCAGCCAGCAGGGTCGGCTCGACCTTTTCGGGGTCGAACAGCGACCAATGGACATCGTCCATCGTCCATCCCTGCTTGTAGACGGTTGCAACCGTCATCATGGGCCGCTCCAGTTTGTGACGCCTGTATAGCAAAACCAGCCCACCCGCCAAAGGGGTAGGGTTCCCTGGTTAATCCGTCTACGGCTTAAAACGCGGCGCGGACCAGTTTTAGGTCATCGACCATCTGACCGGCCTTCTGGCGGTCGCGATCGGTCTTGGCGGCGATTTCGTCTTCCTGGGCGTCGGAAATGCGCTGGTCCAGCACCGCCAGGTCGAGTTCGGTCATGGGGATGGCTTCCTCGGCCAGGACCGTGATCTTGCTGGGGCTGATCTCGGCAAAGCCGCCGCGGATGAAATAACGGTCGTCCTTGCCGTCGGTCTGCACGTCGATCATGCCGGCGCGCAGGGTGGAGACCAGGGGGCTGTGGCCCGCCATCACGCCCATATAGCCTTCGGTGCCCGGCACGGTCACCATGTCGGCCTCGGTCGACAGCAGCAGCCGTTCCGGCGAGACCAGATCGAAGGCGATCTTGGCGGCCATGGTTTAGGCCGCCTTCGAGGTTTCGGACGCCATCTTGGCCGCCTTGGCCACAACTTCCTCGATCGGGCCGACCATGTAGAAGGCCTGCTCGGGCAGATGGTCGTATTCGCCGTCCACGATCGCCTTGAAGCTGCGGATGGTGTCGGCCAGTTCGACGAACTTGCCCGGCGTGTTGGTGAACTGCTCGGCCACGAAGAAGGGCTGGCTGAAGAAGCGGCTGATCTTGCGGGCGCGGGCCACAGTCAGCTTGTCGTCTTCCGACAGCTCGTCCATGCCCAGAATGGCGATGATGTCCTTCAGCGCCTTGTAGGACTGCAGCACTTCCTGCACCCGGCGGGCGACGGTGTAATGCTCTTCGCCGATCACCTGGGGGTCGAGAATGCGCGAGGTGGAGTCCAGCGGGTCGATCGCCGGGAAAATCGCCTGGGCGGCGATGTCACGCGACAACACGGTGGTGGCGTCCAAGTGGGCGAAGGAGGCGGCAGGCGCCGGGTCGGTCAGGTCGTCGGCCGGCACGTAAATCGCCTGCACTGAGGTGATCGAACCCTTGTTGGTCGAGGTGATGCGTTCCTGCAGGTTGCCCATCTCGGTCGCCAGAGTCGGCTGGTAACCCACGGCGCTGGGAATACGGCCCAGGAGCGCCGACACTTCCGAACCGGCCTGGGTGAAACGGAAGATGTTGTCGATGAACAGCAGCACGTCCTTGCCTTCGACGTCGCGGAAATATTCGGCGACGGAAAGGCCGGTCAGCGCCACGCGGGCGCGGGCGCCCGGCGGCTCGTTCATCTGGCCATAGACCAGGGCGCACTTGGAACCTTCGGTCGAGCCGTTCTTCTTGGGGTCGACGTTGACGTTGGACTCGATCATCTCGTGATAAAGGTCGTTGCCTTCGCGGGTACGCTCGCCGACGCCTGCCAGCACCGAGTAACCGCCATAGGCCTTGGCGATGTTGTTGATCAGTTCCTGCATGGTGACGGTCTTGCCGACGCCGGCGCCGCCGAACAGGCCGATCTTGCCGCCCTTGGTGTAAGGGCAGAGCAGGTCGATGACCTTGATGCCGGTGACCAGGATTTCCGTGGCGCCCGCCTGCTCGGCGAAGGAGGGGGCTTCGCGGTGGATCGAGGCCATGTTGGTCTGGTCGATGGGGCCGGCTTCGTCGATCGGCTCGCCGATCACGTTCATGATGCGGCCCAGGGTGGCGGGACCGACCGGCACGCGAATGGGGGTGCCGGTGTCGATGACTTCCTGGCCGCGGGTCAGGCCCTCGGTGGTGTCCATGGCGATGGCGCGCACGGCGTTTTCGCCCAGATGCTGAGCGACTTCAAACACCAGGCGGACTTCCTTGCCGGTCTTGGCGTCGATGTTCTTGGTTTCGAGCGCGTTCAGGATCGCCGGCAGCTCGCCATTCTCGAAGGCGACGTCAACGACGGCGCCGATCACCTGGAGGAGTTTGCCCTTGGCATTGGTCTTGGTGCTCATGGTTTTCTCTTTCTCTTAGACGGCGGAGGCGCCGGAGATGATTTCAATCAGCTCCTTGGTGATTTGCGCCTGACGGGTACGGTTCATCTGGATGGTGAGGGCTTTGATCATGTCGCCGGCATTGCGGGTGGCGTTGTCCATCGCCGTCATCTGGGCGGCGAAGAAGCCGGCCTGGTTTTCCAGCATGGCGGTGAGGATCTGGACGGAGATGTTCTGGGGCAGCAGGGCCTCCAGAATCGTGTCTTCGTCGGGTTCATAGTCATAGAAGGGGGCGGGACCGCTGGAGGCCTGCACCTGCGCCGGGATCAATTGCAACACGGTCGGGGTCTGGGTGACCACCGACTTGAAGGAGGAGTAGATCAGGGTGACGACGTCGAATTCGCCGCCGGTATAGGCGTCGAGCACGCGGCTCGCGATCGGCTTGACCACGGTGAAGCCAGGCGCCTTGAGGCCGACTTCATAGCTTTCGATATAGCGGTTGCCATAGCTGCGCTTGAGCTGATCGCGGGCCTTGCGGCCGATGGTGATGATCTTGACGTCCTTGCCGTCGGCGATCAGGGCCGCAATCTTCTCGCGCGCGGCGCGGACGATGCCGGAATTGAATCCGCCGGCCAATCCGCGATCAGACGTCGCGACGATGATCAGGTGACGCTTGTCGCTGCCGGTGCCCGCCAGCAGCAGCGGGGCGGAGGGGCCCGACACGCCGGCGGCCAGGTTGGCGATCACATTCGCCATCCCGCGGGCATAGGGGCGCGCCGCTTCGGCGGCCAGCTGGGCGCGACGCAGCTTCGCCGCCGCCACCATCTGCAGCGCCTTGGTGATCTTCTGCGTGGACTTCACGCTTCCGATCCGTGTGCGCATTTCCTTGACGGATGCCATCGGGCTTTAATTCCTTAGGCGAAGGTCTTGGAGACTTCGGCCAGTGCGTCCTTCAGCATCTTTTCCAGATCAGGCGTCAGCGCCTTTTCCTTGCGGATGCCTTCCAGGAACTGCGGATAGCCGGACTTCAGCTTGGACAGCAGCGCGGTCTGGAACGCACCGACGCGGGCGGTGGGGAAGGGGTCGAGATAGCCGCGGGTGCCGGCGTAAATCACCGCCACCTGCTCTTCGACCGCGAAGGGCTTGTACTGGGGCTGCTTCAGCAGCTCGGTCAGGCGTTCGCCGCGCGCCAGCATCTTCTGGGTCGAAGCGTCGAGGTCGGAGCCGAACTTGGCGAAGGCCGCCATTTCGCGATACTGCGCTAGTTCGCCCTTGATCGGGCCGGCGACGGTCTTCATCGCCTTGATCTGGGCCGAGGAGCCCACGCGCGACACCGAGATGCCGACGTTCACGGCCGGACGGATGCCCTGATAGAACAGGTCGGTTTCCAGGAAGATCTGGCCGTCGGTGATCGAAATCACGTTGGTGGGAATATAGGCCGAGACGTCGTTGGCCTGGGTCTCAATCACGGGCAGGGCGGTCAGCGAGCCCGAGCCATTGTCCTCGTTCAGCTTGGCGGCGCGTTCCAGCAAACGGCTGTGCAGATAGAAGACGTCGCCCGGATAGGCTTCGCGGCCCGGCGGGCGGCGCAGCAGCAGCGACATCTGGCGATAGGCGACGGCCTGCTTGGACAGATCGTCATAGATGATCAGCGCGTGCATGCCGTTGTCGCGGAACCATTCACCCATGGCGCAGCCCGAGAAGGGCGCCAGGAACTGCAGCGGCGCCGGTTCCGACGCGGTGGCGGCGACGACGATGGTGTATTCCAGCGCGCCGGCATCGGCGAGGGTCTTTACGATCTGCGCCACGGTCGAGCGCTTCTGGCCGATCGCGACATAGATGCAATAGAGCTTGGCCTTCTCGTCCGTGCCGGCGTTGACCGCCTTCTGGTTGATGATGGCGTCGATGGCGACGGCGGTCTTGCCGGTCTGGCGGTCGCCGATGATCAGTTCGCGCTGGCCGCGGCCGATCGGGATCAGGGTGTCGATGGCCTTCAGGCCGGTCTGCACCGGTTCATGCACCGACTTGCGCGGAATGATGCCCGGCGCCTTGACGTCGACGCGGCGCTTTTCAGCGGCGCCCTTGATTTCGCCCTTGCCGTCGATGGGATTGCCCAGCGGGTCCACGACGCGGCCCAGCAAGGCCTTGCCGACGGGCACTTCCACGATGGCGCCGGTGCGCTTGACGGTGTCGCCTTCCTTGATGGTGCTGTCATTGCCGAAAATCACGCAGCCGACATTGTCGGTTTCGAGATTGAGGGCCATGCCCTTGATGCCGCCCGGGAACTCGACCATTTCGCCGGCCTGGACATTGTCGAGGCCGTGGACGCGGGCGATGCCGTCGCCGACGCTCAGCACTTCGCCGACTTCGCTGACCTGCGCCTCGGCGCCGAAATTCTGGATCTCGCGCTTCAGGATGGCGGAGATTTCAGCGGGTTGAATGTCCATTTTAGTGTCCTTTCATGGCCGCACGCAGGCCATCGAGCTTGGTGCGAAGCGAAGAATCGATCATGCGCGAGCCGACCTTGACGACGAGACCGCCGAGCAGGGAAGGATCGACTTTGGTGTGAAGGCGCGGTTCCTTGCCCAGTTTCGACTTGAGCGCGGATTTCAGTTCGGTGATTTCGGAATCGCTGAGGGTGCGTGTGGCGGTGACTTCCGCTTCGGTTTCGCCGCGCGACTTGGCGACCTGGCTTTCATAAGCCTTGATGATACCTGTGAGGGCGAAGAGGCGGCGCTTTTCAGCCAGCAGCAGTACGAACTTGCTGGTCAGGGCGTTGGCCTCCATCTTGGCCAGGATGGCCTTAAGCGCCTTGGCGTGATCTTCGGCGCTGAACACCGGCGATTTCACCAGGCGGGCCAGATCGGGGCTGCTTTCCAGGGCCCGGCGCAGGCTGGCCAGATCGGTGCTGACGGCATCGATCGCCTTCTGGTCCTGGGCCAGTTCGAACAGCGCATTGGCGTAACGCCCCGCCAGTCCGCCTTCCGCCGTTTCGTTCGCCACATTCATCCTTCGCGGCTGGGACGCGAAAACCGCGTCAGATGCCGTCGCTTGTTGCACTAAGCTATTGAATTAGCTGTATTTTTATGCGTTCCCGCGAGTCACCCCACGTGAAGCGGTGCCAGTTAGCATGGGGGATGACGGCGACGCAATAATGACCGTTACGCCATGCTGTCGCGGGCTTTCAGGTGATTTTCTGCAGGAAGCGGGAGAGGCGGAAAAGCCCCGGCCAGCTGGCCGGGCCGCGCATGTTGAGGAAGTCGAAGGAGCCGACCACGAATTCGGCCCGGCCGATCAGGTTGGCGGACGGAACCAGCCCGACACCGCCATCCCGGGTGGCGACCCGGCTGTCCAGCGAATTGTCCCGATTGTCGCCCATCACGAACAGACGGCCCGCCGGGACGGTGACGACCGGCGTATCGTCCAGCACGCCGTCCCAATGCCGCTTGAATACCGGGTGGCGCACGCCATTGGGCAGGATTTCGACAAACTGGCGGATGGCGCTTTTCTCGCCCCACTGGTTTTCGGCTTCGCCCATGCCGCCGTCCTGCAGTTCCAGCATCCGGCCATTGATGACCAGCCGGCCCTGGCGCATCTGCACCTTGTCGCCGGGCCGGCCAATTACCCGCTTCACCAGGACCGTGCCCTTGTCGTCGGGATGGCGGAAGATCACGATATCGCCCTGCTGCGGGTCGCGGCCCAAGAGGCGTGTGCCGCCTGGCGTACCCAGATTCATCGGCAGCGAGGCCGCGCTATAGCCATAGGCGAACTTGCTGGCGATCATGGCGTCGCCGATGCGCAGGGTCGGCTCCATCGAGCCGGACGGGACATAGAAGGGCTGGGCGATGGCGGTGGTTGTGCCGAAAGCCAGCAGCAGGATGGCCGCGGGTTCTGCCAGCCATTTGAGGATTTTGCGGATCTGCTGAGTCATCCAGCCATTGTGGGCTGAAAACAGGGCCTTTCAATCCCTTTTCGTGTTAATCCTTGACGGTCCCTGACCGAGCCTCCAAAAGCCGCCCCCATGATAGAGATCAGCCAGAAATTCGGCTTTGACGCGGCCCATTATCTGGGCAATGGCGCGGCGGAAAACCGCCGGCTGCATGGCCATTCCTTTTATGCCGAAGTCACGTTGCGCGGCGAGGCCGATCCCGCCACCGGCTTCCTGCG
>Ga0114974_10000043_pt1 | contig 95284 bp, 131 predicted proteins | sample S_130206_EF_Meta_FD_87318 | JGI IMG/M metagenome (GOLD analysis project Ga0114974, IMG submission 87318) | Freshwater microbial communities from Lake Simoncouche, Canada to study carbon cycling - S_130206_EF_MetaG | ecosystem: Environmental > Aquatic > Freshwater > Lake | place: Lake...
GTTATCTTGAAGCCAGCATATTTCGCACATAGCCATAGGACTAAGTACAGGCTCTGCTGCCATTTCAAACCTCTCTTTCTAGAGGTATGGTTTACAGCATAATTCTATCTCTATTTTGTATCCTATAGAGAAATATTAATGTGCCTTGCTCGTCTTATTTGAACTCTTTCTCTAGGCGTAAGTCCACCCCAGATGCCAAATGCTTCGTGAACAATTCCCCACTCAGCGCACTCTGTCCTATAAATACAAGAGGAGCAAAGTTTTCTTGCTTCTTTGTGGTCGTAAGAAGATGTTTCTGGGTCTTCATCTATATCTTGTATATAAAAAACGTCAAGTCCAACTTCTGCACAGGTTGGATTTTCAAATTCCCAAGGTTTGCGGGACACGGGAAACCTTTCTTAAAAGTTAGTTGTTGGATTTTTTATTATGTTCTAGCGAGCCCACCTCATACCCGCATCCTGCATATCCCGCAATATCAATCCATGTGTCAGGTTGGTAGCCAGACTTAGATGCATAGCGTGCCACCTTAAGCCCAACCATCATCATTGCCACATCTTCATTACTAATTGGCACTCCTAAAATTACTGACCAAATCTGAGCAGTTCTTTCAAAATTATCTTCGGGAGAACCGTACTGTTTGTTTCTATCACCAGAAATAATCTTTGCTGCTTCTCTTAACGCTTCAACACGAAGAGGGTTTTGCTGGGTTGTCTCATTATCTGTATTCATCTTTAATCCTCGCTATGACTTGGGCAGTGTATGTCTTGTTATCTGTGCCATCTTCTACAATAATCTCGTAGGTTAGATTATGAGACGTTGTTGGGCCAGTGTATGCATTAATTTTTTCCTCAGCAATACTGACAATCTCGTTGTGGTTCTTAGCGTTTACAGAAAACTTATATGTAGTTGTTGGCATTGTTATACCAACTTTTCCAAGTTTTCTGGTTTAAAGTGAATTCCATCTAGCACTGGAGTCTTGCCATCATCTGTCTTAACAATGACATCTCCATAACGAACTCCGACAACTCGTCCTCTACGTCCGTTGTATGCCTTACCTTGCTCTCCGTCAAAAGCATTGCTACGGACTCGAACAGTGTCTGCTACTTTAATAAATCCTGCCTGAGCAACAATCCACGACTCGTTTGGGTTGTCCTCCACTATTGAGTGACCTAAAGCCAACTTACTAAAGATGTTGATAATGTCTTTAGCATTTTTATCTGTTGGCTGTTTTAGTTGTTCCCAAGTAGCAAGAAGTTTTAAAACCGAATCTCCAACAACCTTTTTAGTTTTATTCTCGGTGAGTTGACTTCTCACCCAATCATTATCTACTTCAGCCATGTTCGTCTCCTATATCTGCTTAGTTAGTAGCGTAGTCTTTTTCAAACAATGTTTCAACCACAGAATTTTTAAATGTTTCCCAGGTTGGAATATTGTTTTTATATGATTCTTTTTGAGTATTAGCGTGAACTAGTCGTTCTTCTTTAGACATCTCTTCAATAACAAAAGGAAGAACTCCCCACTCTGGTCCCATACCGACAGTAAGTCTCCAGTCAGTAACTACAGGAACACCAACAAACAATGCTTGAGCAAGGCTTGGTAGCCACCACGAAGCACCATCACGATACGTTGAAATAAGAGCACCAGTTGCATTATTTAGTTTTACTAGAATATCTTGATTAGTTTCGGCTCTGCCGTCACGGTATTGCACAGTTTCTTGAGTCAAATGTTTTTTTGTTTTTTTAAACCAATCTGTCTTCGGGTCATCAATGCACCAATATCCGCCCTCAGCAAGCCCTCTAGGGCCTCTTTCAATACTAAGAAGAGCAGAGTCTGGAACTAAAGCAAAGACATTGCTGGGGTCAATGTTCGGGATGTATTTAAAAATAGACTCTGGTTTTGTCCAAGGGTAGCCAGGAATTATTGTTTTAGGCCACATCTCTGTGTAAAGTTTTGAAAGACCAGCAAACACTTTTTCAAAGTTTTTTGGTTCAAGCGTGTCATTAAATTCTTTACGCTTTATATAAAAATCTTTTACAAGTTCTTTAGGGTTTTTATATACACCTCTAAGCCCATTCCATACTTTGTGTGGCTCAGGAGCATCAACAAAAATACATAAGTTACCTAGTTCGTAAGCAATGTTTACTACGGATAACGCACCGTAAAGCCTGTGAGATGTTAGTCCCATCGGGGAAGACATACCGACAAGCACCGCATCAAATTGAGATAAGTAGTCCTTATCCATTTTAATTGATGGGTCTGACCAAGTTACGTCACATCCAGATTGGGTTAGAGCAAGATAAACAATTCCAGCAAAAGAAGGAAGACTCTCGCTTGCAGTTTTAGAGGCTTGTGGAGATGTGCAGCCTGTCATAAAAACTTTCATTAATCCTCTTTCCTAATTGCCAAGAACCACCCAACGATAAACGTTGGGCGGTTCCTAGCATCATTATTAGAACGGTGCTGCTGGTGCTTGTGTGGCTGAAGCAGGCGCTGGCGCTGGCGCTGGAGCAGGTGCTGGCGCTGGCGCTGGAGCAGGTGCTGGAGCAGCAGCCATTGCTGGTGCTGCTGGTGCCTGACCAGAAACTACTGGATAGTAGTTCTTGATTTCGTTCTTCTTTGTGCCATTCCATGTGCGAGTTCCGACCTGTGCTCGGAAACGACGACCATTAATGGCTTGCTCAATCTGAGCGTTTGACGGAGATTGCAAAAAGAAATCACGAGGGATTCCTAGTGCGTGCATCTTCTTAAAGAAGATACCCATTGCTGCATTGTTTTCAGGGGAAACCACTAAGTTATCCCAAACAAGGCGCTTATTGTGTGGCCCACCTTCGACCTGTGTTTTCACAGAGAACATAGTTTTTCCACTCTGTGTAACTTTTGCAGTTGCTTCAACTACAACGACGTCGTAATCGCCGTCTGGTAGTGGTTCATAACTGCTTGACTCACCAGCATCGCGGACCAAGTCCGCCCAATTTAGTGTACTCATGGCTTCCTATTCCTTAGTTGTTTTTTCTGTTGTCTGCTTCTCACCAAAAATAGTGTTAAGCATAACCTCGATGGAGAGTTTATCTTGTTCAACAATTGAACCAAGACGACCCTGAACACGTTCTCCTGCTTCGTATTCATTTGTTCGTTCAACATACATACGACGAACTTTGTATGGCCCCTGCATTGGGTCTGGGTTTGGAACCGTCTCCACTGTCAGTGCGCCGAGAATGTCATAAAAATATGGAGCCTGAATTGCAAGTTGTCCCTGCAAATATGGCTTATGACGACCATCTTGTGCTGTTCTAGACATTGCTGTAAGAACAACAGCCTCAAGAGGGTTTGTAGCGTGCATTGTTAAGTCACGCAAGTCGCGTAGAAGACCACCCATGTGACGAAGTAACTCGCCCCACTGTTGCATCTTCATTTGTTCGTTACCTGCGATGCTGTCCATACACTTCACTTGTAGTTCAGAGATTGAGTCAATAATCAAACTCTTGAAGTGATGGCGACCAAGTTGTAGCCATTGATAAGTCTTAATGACTGTGTCGTAATCACGAACTGTGACTACACAAGTATCCCAAGTTCCATCTGCAATAGGTGGTTCCTCCCGCAGTGGGTCCCAATACTTGACAACGATAGGGAGGAAGCGGTGTCCACCCTCAACGTCAAGCATGAGTCGTGGGTATGGTGCAGTTACAGCAAAGGAGGATTTACCAACCTTTGATTCCCCATAAACCATAACCGTCAAAGAGCGTTGAATTTCGCTCATATATGTCACTCGCTTCCTTTTGTTTCGTTTGTTCCGTAATATGCATAAGGGTCTGTCTCCTCATACATTTCGCTAAGTGCTTGTTCAGCGGCGCTTCCGTCGTCAAACATTGGGCATATAGCGAAAAATTGGCACTTCCATTTGCAGTCACGACTTGCTTTTGGATAAGCAAGAAATGCGTGGTCTTCACCAGCATCTAGTCCTGTGCGAACTCTCATTAAATCTGCAATCGTTCCGTGGATTCTATTCCAGAAAGAACGCATAGTAAAGATGTTGTGTCTAATTTCTACTTGGTCATAGAACGGCGGCTTAGCAGCAGCAGTGCGACGAACCTTTTTTAGTAATGTAAAAATTCCGCCATCGCTGCGCTCTTTTTCATCAACCTTAGTTGATTCAAGAAGCATATAAGTCATAACTTGCTCATTCATATGAGCCATATTAGAAAACTCTGCAAGAGAGCCTCCAACAGTCTTAAAGTCACGGAACATACGCACACCATCAGCCTTACGACGAACACGCATATCTAACTTACCTTGAAGTTCTACTTCACCATTAAATAGTGGAGCAACAATTGTTTCTTCTGTTGAAATCATTTCCAGTTCTGCATCAATGCCTTCTTCTTCAACCCATTGTTCGTAGCCTTCCAGCATAATGCGACCAAGTTCGGCTTCAGTTTCTAGGTTTGCTACATCACGAAAATCTGCAAGAAGAAGTTGTTTGTCAGTCTCAACTAGGTCCGAGTGTGCCTTGAGTAGCGGAATACCTTTTGCATAGTGGTCATCAAGTGCTTGGTGGATACGACTACCAAGTGCCAGTGCGCCAGTCATATCTTGTTGCTTAGGCTTTAGACGGCGATAGTAAGTAAGCCACCAGCGACGGCGACAATCTTTAAATGTTTGTAGTTCTGAGTTTGAAAGTCTTACGATTCCACTCATAGTTTCCCTGCCTTATCGTCTTGTAGAAGTTTGAGCAGTTGGTTTTTATCTCTAACAATTTGCTCAAAGTTGTCGGCTTTAGTTTCAAGAACTTGAATAACTCGCTCCTCGATAGTTCCGTCTGTAACGTAGTCAGTAATAACAATTGAGTCGTGTATCTCACTACCAATACGATGGACTCTATCAAGAACTTGTTTGTAATCAACAAGAGACCAAGGTCGTTGAAGCATAATCAATCTACGAGCAGCAGTCAAGGTAATACCAACGCCACCTGCCTGTGCCGTAAAAAGAATCCATTTAATCTTTCCTGCTTGGAAGTCATCAACTGCTTGCTGACGCTCATCTTCATCTTGGTCACCAGTAATTAGTCCGTGAGCAATTTTCTTCTTTGTAAGTTCTGCACTAAGAAGATTAATAAGTTGCTTAGATACAGCCGAAACAGCAACAGAATCGTCTCCAAAGTCTCCATTGTCAATGTCATCCATAAGAGCATCAATCTTGCAAGAAGGAGCATTTAGGATAGTTTTCTGCTCTCCAGTAGTCTCATCAACTTCTAAAGTAGCGTATGAACTAGCAAACTGCAACAATCTAATTGTTTGTGTGAGAACGCTAGGTGCAGTAACAACATCGCCATCATCACCAAGTTCAGCAATCATTAAGTCACGCATCTGCTCATATGCCTTCTTTTGTTTTGTAGACATCTCAACATCTCTGCGTTCAGTAAGAACTGGTGGCAGATGTGGAAGCACAACTTTTTTTAACATACGACGCATATAAGGATTGACGCTCTTATAGAACTCATCCTGCATATGTGCTTTAACTCCAAGAACCATCATTCCGCCAAAGGCGTTGAGCATCGTGTCAACCATACGGTCAATCCACTTTGTTTTTGAAGGCCAGTCTTTAGGAGATAGCCAGTGAAGAATTGCCCACAAGTCAACAACATTGTTAGCAATAGGTGTTCCAGTAAGTGCAAAACGAATATCTGCATCTCCTGTAGCAGCCCAAAGAGCACGGCTCTGCTTTGACTTAGGGTCTTTAGAGCGGTGAATCTCATCAGCAATTACAGCCTTGAAATCAATCGCATTAAGTTCTCGTAGGTGAACTTCACAACGAGCCTCGGTTGTCTTTTCATCTTGACCGCCACAAGCCTTGCAACGAGTTAAAGCAATAGAGCCATAGCCTGATAGTCGTGAATGTGAGCGAAGCGATTCCCAGTTAATAATAAATATTTGTGCTGGTTCTTCAAATTGGTTTTTGCGTTGAACCGCTGACCCTTTGATAACTTGTGTTATTACCCCTGGCCACCAGATATTAAACTCACGAGCCCAGTTCTTCTTGAGGGTATTAGGGCAGACAATCAAAATAGGAAAAACATCTTCACCCTTATCGTGCAACTCTTTAAGAGCACGAATGGCTTGAGCGGTCTTTCCAAGCCCTGGTTCATCGGCTAAGAGTGCTCGTCTGGCTGTGCTGAGAAAGGCTACTCCAGCCCTTTGGTGAGGGAATAGAACAGGGTCACCTTCATACGACTCTAACTCTCTAAGGGCGTTAGAAGGGTTTATACGGGTTTCTAGAAGGCTTCCAGCCCAAGTTGCTAAAGATGGCTGAATCTCTAAATCATTGCGAAATGTAGAGCGTAAAGCGAGACAGGTAGTCCAACTTAAAGGAGCACGCCAAATCTGTTCTTTAGGGCTCCAAGAGGCCCCTGGGAGGCTCTTACAGAGTTCTTTATAACGCCAGTCAGCGTTTATGACGATATGTTCTCCAGCGGAGTCAATATCTACTGAAACTGTCATTTTTACTCCTAATGTCATTAAGTATATATACTAGCAGAAATATTTAAGTTTTTTGTTTTTTCTTGCTAGTAACCTACTCTAGCAGAACTCTTGGCTTCCAACCTAACTTAGTCAGTTTTAAAAGGGCGTGTCGGATGGCATCTAGAGCATGACCTTCTCCGCCCCTATGCCAAGTTCCTACCTTACGAAGTGCTTCGTTTGGGAAAAGTGCTTTGGCATCGGCAGGAGTCTGAAAACTAATGTCTTCTGGAACATATCCGTTAATGCGACATAGGTGTTTAAGAACCCCTATCTGCTCTAGTGAGTAGGGCGCTTGAGAGTTACGAACAGTTTGGGCATTGATAGTAAATCGCTCGCAAGAGATAGCAAACTTTTCATATTGTCTCCAAGCAGTAAGACAAGTTGTTACGTTGTCAGCAAACTGTTCTGGCTGAGCCTCAAAAGAAAGTTCTAACTTTGGCAAATCTTCTTGATTACCAGACCAAGAGATAAGAGCAACACCACTGGCTTTTCCAGGGTCTACAGCAAGAACAGTTATCAATATTTGTCGCCCCAAGTCTCTAGTGGCCCATCAATTCCCGCAGTAAGTGGAACATCCCAGCCGTCAGTCGTTGTCATACATTCTTGCACGATGCGTTTAATTTCTTCTGCTTGGTCACGAGGTGCTTGTAGAACAATTTCATCGTGAACAGGAACAATAAGATTTTCAGTAAGGTCTGCTTGGTCTAACTTAATCAGGTTACTCTTAAAAACTTCTGCTGCTCCACCCTGAATTAAGTAGTTAATAAGTGTGTAGACACGGTTCTCGTCGCAAGGAATCTTACGACCAGTCCATGTGTGAATGTAGCCTTGACCCTCATCGCGTTCACGACGAGCACCAATGTTTTCAATTTCTTTCTGGAACTTAATCATTCCTGGATATCGCTGGTCAAAAGCATCAGATACAGCCTTCATCTGAGACTCTGCAACGCCAGCAGTAAGTGCTTGCTTGGCAACACCAGCCCCGTAAAGACGACCATAGACCATTCCCTTGATAAGAGTTCTGCGCTTATCAGAGCGAGTCATATCAGGTTCTTGGTAAACCTCACGACCAATTTCAGTAAACGGGTCAGAGCCAGTTGCATCAGCACGGTTGAATAGCGTGATGAGATTCGGGTCCTTAGATAGAGATGCAAACATACGAAACTCAACTTGGTCTAAGTCCGAGGTGATAATGACGTGGTCTTTATCTTTAGGGATAAATGCACGACGCACTGTGTCATCACCCTTTGGCAAAGTTTGTAGCGCAGGGTCGGTAATAGACATACGAGAAGTTCTAGCACCAAGAGTCTTCACTGACGGGTGAAGGATGCCGTCAACATTTTTGTTGAGGAAGTTGAGGAAGTATGTGTTAGCCAACTTATCTGCTTTACGTTGCTTTAGAACAGTCTCAGCAAGGTTTTTAACTTCTTCATTGCCAGTAATTGTGAGCATTTTAAGTTGGTCTTTAGATGCAGACTTTTGACCAGATGGAGTTGTCTCGGTAATTTCTGCACCAAGATTTTCTAATAAACGAACTAGTTGAAGATTGCTAGTAATGCTTGTTCCGTTATAGGTCTTTGCAGCCCACTCTTTAACCTGCTCTGTGTAGGTAAGAAGTTCTTCATACTTCTTTTTTGAGTATTCAAGGTCAACACGAGCGCCATTGATTTCCATACGAGTAACAATTTTTCTAGCAGCCATTTCAATCTCATACGCCTTGTGATAAGACTTACCAGGACCACACTTCTCGTAAAACTTTTCCCAGAGGCGCATTGTAAGAATTGTGTCGAGTGCGCCATAAGACCAGTAAGGTTCAAAGTTAGTTGGAACAGTTCCCCAAGTCCAACCATTTTTAGTTAAGTCAATATCAAGTTTGTCTTGTAGATACGCTGCTTGTGGGTCAATCAAAAGTGCAGAAAGGGGCTTCAAGCCACCAGGTCCTAGCGGGTCAATGAGGTGCGCCATAATCATTGTGTCATGTGCACGTTGCCAAGGCATTTCCCAACGGGACTTAACTGCAAACCATCGTGCTTCAAATGCAATGTTATGGCAAACAAGTGGTCCATCAAATTTATTCATTGCTTCATAAAAAACACCGCTCCACTCTTCCCAAGGAATAGACCAGCCGTGCATACCATCACCAACTTGAACAAGACGTAAATCGCCATGCCAAGGAGATAAAGCGTGGTCACGAGGCATTCCAGGACGTTCGCCAGTTTCTGTATCTATAGCAATTGCATTGTGTGGGCGACGCTCGCTAAGCCAAGAAATAAATTGATTGGCTTTTTCTACAGAGTCAACAAGAGTTACTTCAATACCTGAAAGACCTTCATTCATCTACAGGCTCCTCTTTATTTTTTTCTAATGTGGCAGTGTCCAAGGCTAGAGGACCACCATTAAATCTATAGTATCCAGTATGAATTAGGGATACGGTAGGGTCTATCCATGTAAATTCTCCTAGGTGCAACCATCTTCTAGTAAAGAAGTAGTCCTCGCTTAAATACTCCCTAGTTTGTTCTTCAATAGCAGTATCAAAAAATAAATGAACTTTTTTATCTTTATACAAAAACCAATCGTTATCATAATATTTTTGCATTTTTTCAAAAACTTCTCTTTTAATAAGAACAAAGCCAGTGCCAAGTCCAGTCACTTCTAAAAGCCCATTGTCTAATTCAATTTTTCCTCCAAGTGTGACTGATTTTTCAACACTATACTGAGGAATATTTACAACATAACTAGAAGAAGAATACATAAGCCCTTCAACAGAGTCTATTGAATCTTTATTCTTTAAAATAGTCTCCCAATTAATTTGCTTAATTGGATATGCTCCACCGACAATTTCTTTTTTTCTAAGAATAAGTTTAATAATATCTATAGGCTCAAAAGATATGTCAGCATCAATAAACATTAAATGAGTGCCATCAGTTTCTTTTAAAAAATGGTCAGCAAGTAAGTTTCTGGCCCTTGTTATTAAACTTTCATTAGAAAGTTGTTGAATACTAACTTGTAACCTAAGAGATGCTGCTAAATTTATAAATTTAAATATTGACATTGCATAGTCAGAACCGCACATTCCGCCATAACAAGGAGTTGCTATATGTAATTTTACCTTTTGTAGGTAATCTAAATCTTCTTGTGTAATTTCAAAAGTGTCGTTTGTCATTTATTTTCCTTCTATTGGTTTTACGGAATCATTTCAATGCGGTAAAGCGAGTCTATCCTCTCATCAAGGGTTGCTGCACGCTCTAGTAGCCTCTGAGCAACGTTAGTAAGGTATCTTGCACCACCTTGGTCATATTTGTAAAGAGCGTCTAGAACAGGACGAGGGTCTTCACTTACCTGAGCCCAGTGACGATACTTTTCAGGAAAAACAATTGGAAGAGTTCTAATAGGATTACATTCTTCGCAAGGAAGAGCGTCCTTAGATAAAACATCTGAAGTTTCTTCAGTTAGTGCATATCTTTTTACCAACGGACAAGCAGCACCATGAAAAACTAAAGATACACCAATACGAGAAAGAATGTAAGAACCGTTCTCTGTTCTGTAAAGTTCAAACTCAATCCATCGAGTAGAGCCGCGACGCCAAGAAGAAGACTCACCTAGTAAGCGACCTTTAAATTGAAGGGTTCTAGAGCCGTCTTTAACTTCAAACATTACGAACTCCTTCTGTCATTACTGTCATTTGTTTTCTAATGCTTCTAGTCTAGCGGATAATTCTTGCACTGCCTTAACTAAGGGAGCAATAAATTCGTCATATGCCAAGGCTTGCTGTGAGTCAGGGTCATTAATATCTCCAATAGACCAGCCAGCAAAATCCATATCAGGAGTGTTACTTAGTTCATCTAGAACTTCTTTGACTTCCTGAGCAATAAATCCGTAGTGTCTTCTTCTTCCAGGAATTTCTATGACTGAATCTGGATTAATATTCCCTTCTTCGTCTTTTTCTATATTTGATAGGTCAACCCTACCTTTATTGATAAGGAAAGATACAGGTCTAATTTTTTTAATAAAATTTAATCCTAAAGTTGCATTTTGTATGTCATTTTTTGTTCTAACATCTGATGTTGTCAAAAAAGAACCTGCTCTAGCAACGCCCCAACGATAACTAGAACTACCTAAATCATATGCTGTATCAAATGCTGTAGGGTTTCCACTTGTATTTAAAAACCCTGGAGCAATGTTTCCTTGAGAATACATTTGGTTAGAAGAGCCTTGAATTCCATACCCATTTGTTTGGAAACCTCTCAGGGCTGAAATTGTTCTATCCGTAATAATTGCGTACGGGCTAAATCCGCTACTTGGATATAAAATAGTTGAAGAGCCAACGTTCGAGATAGTTCCTCCAGAAGAAAATCTCCAACCATCGGTTGCAGAGCCAACATATCCACTAGTGGCATTGATAGTTCCAGTAATTGTTGCGCTCGACGCAGTCAATGCACCAGCAGCCGTAACCTTGAAAGTTCCATTGCCATTATCAATAGCACGGCTGGTAATTGTTCCAGCACTTATATTGTCCGCATTTAAGTTTGAAACTGTAATTACAGCAGCATTGATTGTTCCAGCATTAATTTTGCTAGCGCTAAGACTCCCAATCTGAGTATTGGTGATAGTTCCATCAACCAGACTCCCGCCAGAGATGACGTTAGTTCCAGAAAAAGATGATGCAGTTACAGCGCCAGTAAAAGATGCTGACCCATCGCTAGAAATATTTACTGTTGTTGTTCCAGAAGCATTAATTGCTCTAATACCACTAGTATCAAAAATAACTCTACTGTTAGGACCAGCACTTGTTCTAATAGTTGAACCAGTAATTGTTTTGGCATCTAGTGCTGTAGAAGCAATCATTGTTGCCGTGATAGTTCCAGCATTAATACGAGCGGCATCAAGAAAACCAGTAGTAATTTTTCCTGCATCTAAGTTTGCAACTACAGCATTTCCTATAGTATTTGCTTGCCAAGATGTGCCACCCAAGCCAGTCCACTGACCACTAATAATGTTTCCACTGGTGTATTGCCACCATATATCTCCAGCAGTATTTGCTGTTGTTCCAGGTGCAGCCAGAGAGTATGTAATTTTATTCTTGCCGTTTGCTGTTGTAATAGCAGTATTTGCAGCAGCAAAGGCTGTTACAGAAAGGTCAAAAGCAGCGGGGTCACCAACATCAATAAATGCTCCGTTGTTGTCGTCATAGACTGATACTGAGCCGTCATTTGGGTTAACAACTAATTGACCGTCTTTAGGGTCTGTAATGTCTCCAGGAGAACCAACAACTACTGTTCCAAAGTTAACTTGTTCAGGAGTGATAACTTCAGCACCGATTGCTTCAGTTGTAACAGACTTTGCTCCAAGTCTGCTTCGAGCAGGACGACGTTCTAGATAACGTATTCTGCGTTGAACATCAGAAAGGTTGTTACCTAGATTTTTATTGGCACTGCGGCGTCTACTTGGCATTATTTCTCCTATACCGTAATCTTCAATGTAGAGATGCGACGGTCTTCTTTCCATTCACTAATAAGTTCAAGGTCAACTTTTTCAGGGAAAGCAACACCATCTGGAACATTTACTTTATAACCAACTATTTTACGCACAATTACGTCCCCTCTAGGCTCTAAGTCACTAGCAAGACGCATACGAACAAACTCATCATCAATAATAAGTGAGCACCAATCTCCAGGTAAAAAGTCTCCAACATACGGCCCAATTGAACCGTTAATTGCAATTGTAAAATTGCCCTCTGGCGGACGTGCTTCGTCAACAAAATCTTTAGCATATGAATAAAGAGCACTCTCTCCATAGGCTGTTGTCTGCGTATCATTTTTTGTTTCAACTTGGTCAAGGACTGGCCATCCTTTATCCATTAAATCTGTAGATGCTGCTGCTGCATATGGCTGACTTGGGTCCCCATCAATATTGTCAGCGTTTCCAGCAACCCACATACGAGTAGCAGAGTTTTCTGCCGTCTCTGTTATCCCAAACTCAAGAACATTCCCTGGATATTCAAAGACATACTGGTCTGCGCCAAGAACACTAATAGGGTGCACCGAGCCAATATTTCCAGTAGATGCGCTTCCAGGAACATTTGCCTTAATTGCACTAAATGTGAATGTTGTTGTAGTTGGTGTTCCCGTTACCACCTGAGTTCCATCAAAAGATGTACCTACATCACTAACTACAATTTCTTGTCCTATAACTAACCCGTGGGCAGCGGCTGTAGTCAATGTTGCTACATTAGAAACAAGAGTTTTGTAGGTAACAGATATTCTATTAGGAGGTGGAATAAAGGGAACAAAGGTAAGTGTTTTAGAAAATTGACCAATATTTTTATCAAAATCACAGTCAATACGATACTCAAAACCATTTACATCTTTTGAAAATTCTTCAAGAATTTCTCCAAATGATTTTAAATCAGAGCCTCTAAATATTTGCTGAGAGACCCCAATGTACTTACCGCTCAAGTCTTGAGTAACATCTATGCCAATATCTGAATTTCCAGAGTAGGCTCCAAAAGTTCCAGCAACTGCTCTTCCACCCCATTTAACTGTGCCGCCATAGACTGCCTCAGCCTGAGCGTTGACTATTGAAGTTGAGTTAAATTTAAAAGTTCTAGTGTTAACAATTGTTGATACGGTTTTGACGCCATCATAGTCAGAGCCTACATTTTCAATAACAACTTTTTTACCCTGTGTAAGACCGTGATTAGTTGACGTAGTGATAAGGCCAGATTTGTATGAGACAGAGCCATAATCTGTTACGTTAATTACTCCAGCCATGCTGTTTGTCTGTTGAGCCTGATAATACAAAGTTGAAGGTGCATTTAAGGGGACAACAAATGTAATTGTTCCACTTGCTGTTCCGTTATTAGTTACTCCAGTCGAGTAAACTTTTCCAGCAGCATATCCTCCTCCAGAACTTTGAATCCAAAAGTTATAACCAGGGGAATTAATAGTAAGAGTGTATGTATTTCCACGAATAAAATATAAATTAGGATTATTAGTTGCTGTAGCAGAACCTTGAATTGTAGAGGCATAAGCAAGGTTATTACTATTTGTGAAGGCGTATGTAGTCTGCTCTCCCACTTTAGTTACTGCGGTAGAGGCAACATCACGAGAAGTTTTAGCAAAACTAAACTGTGTAGTAGAAGGAACTGCAATCACTGTCTGAGGACCATTAAGAACTGATTCATAGAAGAAGGTGAGTGTTCCAGTCACAGTTCCAACGTTCTCTACTCCTAAAGTAAGAATAAGTCCGTTAATAGATTGAATAGTTGCGTTAGAGCCAATACCTGCACCAGTCACACCCATACCAACTAGAAGACCACTATTCGAACCTACAATAGTAACTGTTACCGCTCCTGAACTTCCAGAAGCAGCGGTTTTTGTTACAGAGATTGTATTAGTAATATTTGAAATAGATACAGCATCTCCCACAGCCAAACCATGAGCAGATGATGTTGTCATTGTTGCTATGTTATTTAAGACTTGCTTAGTTGTAATTTTTAGTGTTGTTGTCTGTATTTCAGCGGATGTAATGTTGTATGTAGTTAGTGGAGTTAGGGCAGTGCTAGCAAAACTTGATGTTACTCCAGCAGGTTTGACTACAAAACTTGTTGTTGTTGGTATTGCTGTTATAACTTGATATCCATTAAGTAGTGCATCAACATCAACTAATTCTACTTGCTGACCTAAAAGTAGGTCGTGAGGTAGGGCGGTAGTAAGAGTTGCAGTCCCTGTAGCCATCACTTTATTTGTTAGAGAATATAGCAATTCGTTTGCTGGTTTTATTGTTTCGTTAGCAAAAGCAAGATTAGAAAAGTCATCTGACATATACCCAATTAAGTCACGGGCTAGGTCATATGTGTCAACAATTGTTCGTGCAAGACCAGTTGTTGATGGACTAGAGGCTAAAGTAACTCCGCTTACACCAAAAGTAAAACTTGCCGGGGATGGGACCGTAGAAATTGTCTTATCTCCGTTGAGAGCGGGGTTTAAGTTACGAACTCTTACTTTTTCTCCTGGTTTAAATCCATGGTCTACCTCTGTATATATAGTCGCTATTGAGCCGTTAGCCTCATAGCGTGAGCAATAATATTGCTCTGAGCCGTAATAAAGGGTCTGCCACAATGCACGATGATATAAATAACTTACAAACTCATTGGCATCAACACTAAGAGTTTTATTTGTTGGAGAATATTGACGTCCCCAGATAATGCCACCCCAAACGCAAACGCCATCTCTAAGAACATAAAGGGCAGTTTTTCCAGGCATTGTGTTGTCATAAAGTTCCAAATGTGTTGTTGCCTCAATAAGTGGAATAGTTCCAGAAAAAGAACCAGCCTTACTTAAAGCACGTTCATAGGATACACCTATAAAAGGAATTTCTGCAAGAACTTCGTTGGTCAACAAATCAGCAACGTAGTAGCGATACTCAGGGGGAGTTATCGAGTGATAATCAATTGCCATGTCGTCTTTTCCTCGTGTCGTTTAGTATTACGCTAGCCAGCCAGAGCGGTATTCCACAGATAGTTTAGCAGTCGAGTTAGCACTCCCGTTGTCGTAGAAACTAATAACATTTTCTCCTGGAGATAGTGTCACCCAGTCGTTGTATACCTCTAACTTCATACGAGCGCCGTAATACTCTCCATTAAGAGCAGTCTCTCGATTGTATGTGTCAATTTCAAGAATGTCTGGACCAAAAGTATATGTTCCAGAGACTGAAACTACGTTGACAGTATCAGTAGCAGTTCCAATAAAAGTAAATGTATTACTTGTTCTTGCTGTGATATATCTGTCGCCATCTATACCCGTTCCTAAACTAAATACTTCTACAGAATCGCCTATTTGCAGGATATGAGCAGCAGATGTAGTCAGGGTAACAACGCCACCAGTGATAGATTTAGAGATAATTGAGCCAGATACTATTGTTCTTAGTGGCTCAACAATTGTTATTGATTCACCATTTGTTTCATTAAGAATAATTGCTGGACCAGTGATTGGACCTGTAACTCTAAAGTAAGCACTGACAGGGTAGTCACCTTGATTTGTTAACACGGATTTACCGCTTCTTAGTGGAGTTGTTGATTTTGCAAGAATTTCTTCAACATCATATCCATCTTGATTAAGTTCATTCCAAGAATACTTTATAGGGTCAGCAGCACGAAGACCGATGGAAAAATCAATTCGACCACGAGCACTGACTGTCTCAAAGTTTGGTTCTCCACTAAGGCGAACCCAAGATGCTTTAAGTGGGTTTTCATTTGTTTTTAACCAGCCTCCTTGCCTTACTAAGTTAATTTGAGCAACTAAACGTCTTCGAGCCTCTGCCATCAATGACGGGTCAGTACACAGGATAGAACCTTCTAAGGTCAAATCACGAGCGTTGTAGCGACCTTTTACATCATATGAGCCATCTGCCCATCCACGTTTAATATCTGGCATATCAGGTGCTGGAGGACTCCACCAACCTTTAATATCGGTGACTACCCAAAGAACACCATAGTCATCAACAGTATTTAATACAAAATCATTGAGGATAATGTCTTCCTGCAACTTCATACCAGTCAGGTGCGGCTGTGGAAGTGGAGTCAGCGCTTGCTGAGTAATCCTATTTTTCTGTGCTTGATTAAGTTGTGCCATTATGCTGCTCCCTTACGCATTGCATATGAAAGTTGACGAGAAACGATTGCCGCAAGTTCACGTTCATCCATACCAGCAGAAGGATTAACAACAATAGTGACACCTCTACCAGTGCCGCCCATATAGTCAATCATTGCCTTATCGCGCTTAGAAAGCCCATCTGGGTCAAGAGGCTCTACACGCTCTGGCTTTCCTGCTTCTCCGATACGAGCCAAAGTTCCGCCTATAGAAGGTTGAACTACTCCACCTTTAGCAAAAGGTTGAACATATGGTGCTTGGATTGTAAATCCTTTACCAGCAATATTTAAAAATCTAGTTACAGCATTATCTGGAATGTTAAGTTCAAGTTTAAAACTATTCCACCAGCCAATCATTTTATTTATGACAGCCTTAAATCCATCGCCAAGCGGTCCAAATATATTAACTTGTTTAATTATGCTAGTTATTGGATTGATAAAAAATGCTTTAAAGAAATCTAAGAACCCTGATAAAAGAAGTTTTACACCCTTAATTGGGTCAGTAAATATGTACCACAGACCAGCAACAACCTTAATTACTCCTGAAATAATATCTGAAAGTGTGTCTATAGCATTAACAAGAATAACTTTAAATAGAGGGACTATGTACTTACCAACAAAGTCACCCATTGTTTTAAAGATATCACCTAGCCCCTTAATTTCAGGAGCAACCATTTTGACGGCATCCATAATTTGTTTAAAGGATGCTTGAATTTCTTTAAATACACCATCTATTAAATCTTTTATTGCTTTTCTTAAAGTTTCACTATTTTGATACATCAAAACAAATATTGCAACTAAAGCAGCAACAGCGGCTACGATTGCAATAATTGGTCCCATGCCAGCGCCAAATATAGGAGCCAGAGCCATCTGAGCCCTACCAGCAATACCAGAAGTATAGGTTAGTTGTGCCCATGCCTGAGAAAGTTTTGCCGGGGCAGAAGCAACTGCCTCAACTCCACCTTTAAGTTTTAAGAAGTTTCCATAAACTACTTTGCCAAAGAAGTCTGCTCCTTGACCGATAGTCTTCATTGCTAAGATAAATGGCAAAATTACTGCTGTTGCTTTGAGCAGACCTTGACCAAAGTCTGTATTTAAAAAGTCAGTTATAAACTTTAAAGCAGTTCTTAAAGTATTAAAGAAAATAGTTACAGCACCGCTATCAGTGACAGTTTTAACAAATCTAATAAACTCTGCAATAAACTTTCCAAATGCTGGAAGGCTGTCTGCAAGTGTCTTTCCTAGAGATTCAATATCAGGCATTGCTCCCTTTAGCGCATCAAGAAATCCTGACATACCCGTACTTGCACCAATTTTTATAATAATTCCTAAAAGTCCACCAACAACATCTAAAACCTTACCAGCGTTAATTGCACCTTGAAGAAAGAACTCTTTAAGAGGTGTTCCATCAATTTCTGTAAGATTCTTTAATTTAGTTGCAGCATTTGTGAGGTAGTCAAGGAGATAGAAACCGCCGCTTCCTTCTCCAACGTTTGCCTTGATTAAGGTTCCAATTGCGCCAAATGTTTCTCGAAAAAGTTTTCCAAGTCTGCGAACAACCTCTGCTGCTGTCTCTAGAGTTTTACTAAGTTTTCCAGACTTAGTATCTGCCTCAAGGGTTGCCTTCCAAGCACCAGTAATATTTTTAGTCCAAGTAGCAAACTCGATAACAAGAGGTCGTGCTGCATCTGCAATAAGAAGGAAAGAATCAATAAGATTGGCAATAGTGTCACCAAAAATAAGCAAAGCCTCGTTGTTGGTCTTCCAAATTCTTTCAATACGTTCTATGTTGTCTGCTCTTGTAAGGACATCAGCAATTTTATTTGCTACATCTCCAAGAACACTGCCCGTTTCAGCAAAAAGAGGTTTTAAGCGTGGAAGAAGTTTTGTTACAAGTTTATCTATCGCTTCTTCAAGTTTAGGAAATAGTTCATCACCAATAGCAGCCTGTAAATCTTTAAATGCACCTTTAAGACTAACAATATATTTAACAAATTCTTGAGCAGATGCTGGAAGATTGGACAATGCATCTTGAAAAGCATCAAAACCTGGACCCATCTTTAGGTTTGCTAGGTCATCCATTTGAATTTTTAAATCTTCAGTGGCACGAGCCAATTTAATTTCATTATCTTCTCGTGTTTGTGTTGTGTTGACAGATGCTTGTTCAGCAGCATACTGAGCATCCATAACACTCTTTTGACCTTTAATCTGGTCTTCTATTGTGCCACTGCCCATCTGAGCATTTTTTGCTTCTGTCTTTTTAAGGTCATTGTTTTTATCAATAGCACGGCGATAATTAAGGTCCGCCTGTGAAAATGCAAGTTCTGCTTCTTTACGAGCACGAGAGTTTGGTGGAAGGTCTGAAACACGAGCAAGAGTTTCACGAGCCTTTTCTAGTTCAAGAGCAGCCTTCTGCTCATTGATGGCAGCATCTTCTGAATCAAAAGCAAGTTGTTGAAGTTGCTCCATAGCATCTGCACGAGCCTTGTTAAGTGCAGTCTGAGCCTGTTCTTCATCATAAAGAGCCTTTTCATTTGATTTGGCAGCGTCTTTATATGAACGTGCTAAGTCTTCCGTGGCTCTGTCAACTGCTAGTTGCGCTTTTACTATTGCTCTTGCATTTGATATAGATTTCTTTTGATTCTTTAAACCAGCACCGATTGCTTCGGTTACCCCGTTAAATGCAATTTTTACAGTTGCTAATAGTCCAATTAAGCCAGCAAAACCATTAGCAAGTACAGCAAGGGCTGGTCCTGCTGCTGCAACTACGCTAACCAAAGAAATTAAACCGCTGCCTAAAGCACCAACTATCCCCACTACAGCAGTAATTGCTGGAGCAAGAACATAGCCAGCCCTTGTTAGGCTAGAAAATGCATCTGCTGCTGCCAACGATTGAGCCTGTAGAGCAGACGTAAAAAACATATTATTATTTTTTGGCATAGCATTTGACATACCAGCACTAATTGTTTTACCTAAACGAGAACCAACCCGCTCACCAACTTGGTCAACACCTTTAAAACCATTTTCAATGTCTTTTTTGACACCAGAAGTGATGGCGTGGACAACGACATATGCGTCACCGACTACAGCCACACCATCACCACCAATCTACTACTTAGCCCAGCGGGGCATCAATATCCATACCAAAAGGTTTAACAGATTTTTCATCAGGATTTGTTGGAGCAAAGTAAGGTTTGATAGGAGCCTTTGTAGGGTCAAAAGGCTGCAAGTCGTCTTCTTCGTCTCCAACAAGGCCTTCTTGTAAAACCTCGTTAGACATATTATAATCGTTTTTTCCAGACCCATATTTATACTTATGGTCATAAAAGTCCCGATAAATAATACTTCTAACTCTATCTTTTGCTTCAAGTTGTTCAGCATTTGATGAACTGGTCAAATCTTCTTCAAAGAGATAGTGAATTACATCAAGCATTTCACTAGATTCCATAGAAGAGAGTTGTAGGCCGCTCATCAGTGCCTTACCGTTAACGTAGGGCCAGAGGTCTACTGCCCACTCTGTAAGTCCTCTGACCCCTGTGTAGGGCGCGAGGAATACTGCTCCACCAACCAAGTAACAATCTCGCCAAGGGTGTCAACCGTGACAATTCGTTCTGGGTCATTAATTAAAGTATCAAAGTTCTTCTTACTTTCTGGCTGAAGAGTGTTAGCAAAAAAAGTATTGATAACATCTACTGCCATAGAAGAATCTTCTTTCATTGACTGAGAAACCATATCCAACATTACTTTGCCTTGGATATTTGGATAGCAATGAAACTCTTCTCCATGAATCTTAAAAGAGAGCGGTTCAGAAGTATTTTCTCCACCTGAACCAAAATCTTTAAATCTTCCTGTTGTCATATTTTTCTTCCTTCACTTGTGTCTTTTGTTTTCTGCTTTTGCAGTAAACGCTTTATTTTATTAACCCTAAGTTATCTGTTAAATAACGGTTAGGCTTGGTTCCTGGATGCATGACCGCATGGGCATACATGACTTTTCCACGACTAGTAAACTTCAAGACTTGAGCCCTATCAGGCTTAATCATGTGCGGTTTACTTCCTTCGTGATGAAGGAGTGCGTAGTTCATAGCCGAACCAATTCTAATGTATTGACCTCTAGTATCTCTAGAGTGGCGCATATGAATTGATGCTCTTAGGGCACCAGTTCTTACACCAACTTGCGCTTTAGCGGCACGAACAATTAAGTTACCTCTAAGCGCTAAATATCTTCCAACTTTTCCAGAAGGCTCGTTAAAGAAAAATTCATACTCTGCTTTACGAAGAACTACTTTTGTTGCCATTATGGGACACCAGCAGTCATAGTAAGGACAGCAGTTTGAAATCCGCCTTCAGCAGTTCTTACCTCAACTGTAGCGATAACGCCAAGACCAAAACCAGTTTCTTCCCATGCATCAAATTTTGCTGCACCTTCCATCATCACCCAAGCATCGTATGCAGATAGACGAGAACCTGCCTCGATAGTTTCGGCTGAGGGTGGGCGACCATTTTGTCCTACTGTAGGGACTTGACGTGAAACAGAAATATTTATTGTTGCACTTCGTGGGTCCGCGCAACGGCGAGGCTGTGTTGCTTCATCCCCTGGAGAACCAACATACATCTGAAGGAAAGATACTACAAGTTGTTCGCAATCAACAACTGGCTCACCTAAAGTCCAGTAGCGTCGGGCTGGAAGTGGCATACCGTAAGAAGCGTAGGTCGAAACAACTTTATCAAGTACAGCCTGTAAAAAGTTAGCAAGATGCTTTGCATCGTCGTCTACCTGTGAAAGGTCTGGTAACCCACTCATATGTCTCTCCTTCTTAAACTTTTATACTTAGAAAGTATAGATGGTCTCTGTTCGTGTTCCGAGTTGAATAGAGATGTTTGCTGTAAGAAGGTTGATAACTTCGTCAACGGCAGGGTTGCCTAGACTTGGTCGAGTACAGTAGATATCAAAACTTCCTGGCTCACGAGGTCCAAGAATAGCAAGAATATCGCTGTAATCTACGGATAAGGCAATCTTTCCAGTAGCACGATTGAGAGTTGCTGCTCCAGGAACACTTACTGTTTTAGAATTTGTATAGTCTGAAACTGTTAAAGACACTGCCCAAGCGTTGTCTTGAAGTAGGAAATCTCCACTAACTTCATCAAGGAAGATTTCTGTATCTCCGCCTGTAGGCAGCACTTTGAGGTCAAATGCTGTTTCAGTAAATAAGTATGGCTTAGGTGTCATACGACGAGCACGAGGCTGGTCAGGGGAGAATACTCGTGAACGAGCACGAGCATTGTCTGGGTTAGTAGTTTTTAAAAATAAGTCAACTGAATATAAGCCAGTTTTGCCTTGGTCAATAAAATCTTGTTGGTCAAGGATTGTGTAAGAAACACCTTGACGGGACACTGAAGTTACACGCTGCGGAAGAGCGCAGGTATCGTCGCCTTCATACAACTTAACTAGTTCAAGAGCAAGCATACGAGCAGCATTTTTACCTGCTGTAGGTGGCTCTGTTCCATATGTGTATGTAATTTCTACGTTAGATGGAGTCCAACTTGCCCCTGGAATTGCAAGCATTGTTGAGTGCTCAACTAAGTAATATTCTTTAGGGTCCACCACATTACCGTTTGTATCTCTTACGGTGTGGATTTTAATTACTTTGCGCCCACGCAAACGGACACGAGTTGCAGCAGATGAACCATCTCCTGCAAAGTCGCTATCGTTATATCTACCAAAAACGTTCACTTGAACGTTCTGAACTTGCCCCTGCACAAGTACCGGAGAGAAGTTAAGGCTTGATGCCCCCACTCTCAGGTAGGGAGAAAAAGACGATATGTAGCGCTCTGTAACTGTAGTTGTTCCAGAGTATTTACGACCTGACATTGCCCACATTAAGTAAGAGGCTGTTTTTACAGCATCATAGGCGTATTCAGAATTAGCATAAGACCCTAGGTCTTCTGCGTTAGTCCAAAGATGGCTCATGTCTCTCCTACTTTAATGAGAAAAGCGGACGACTTCCTTGTGTAAAAATACACGACTGGAATGTCGTCCGCCCTCCTTTTTACTTATTAGACTGTTGGGTCCTGTGATGAAGCAATGATGAAGTCAACAGGTGAATCAGCGTTATAAGTGATTCCACCAGGAACGTTATAACCTGTTGTAGATGACTGATAAGCAAAACTATTTACAGGTAAATAACCACGCTGGCGAACTGCTGTTCCAACTGGTGATACTGCTGCTGAAGCAACATCTGTTGCTGTCTTAGCATATGTAAATGTGTTGTTGGTCTTATTAGTAATTAGATAAGTACCATTGAATGTAGAATCTACACCAGCAACAGTAACGGTCTGGCCAATATCAAAGCCATGCGCTGCTGAAGTAGTAAGAGTTGCTACGTTAGAAGTCAAAGACTTGTTGCTAACTGATACTGACTTAGCGTCAAACCAGTCGTAGAAGCCCTTGAGACCTGTTGGAGCCCATGAACCGCGAGCGTATGAGTATGGACGCTGCGCTGCAACTGGGAACTCCCAACGACCATCTGGACCTGTTCCAAAGAACTGGTTTCCAAGGCCGTAACCTTCAAATGTGTTTGCAAGCATTCCGTTTTCAATTACACGGTCACCTGACTGGCGTAACTTGACGTATGGGAATACCCAGTAGAAGTATGGATTTGTTGTTGCACGCTTTCCATCTTTTACTGCAAATGACCAAACTTCTAGAGCAACACCGTTTCCTGCTGGATTATCGCCAACTGCTGGTGCGGCCCAGCCGACTGACTGATTGTCAGGTGTTCCAAGTGTTCCAAAGTTCTTACGAAGTAGCAAGCCACCTGAAAGAAGTGATGTTAATTCTGGGTCTGGTTCGCAAATTGCGAGTTCCATTGTGATGCGCTTGAGTGTGTCTGGTGCCTTGTATGAAACGCAAATTGTTCCATCGGCTGACTTCTCAACAATTTCGTCACCCTCTTCGTATTCTGGGGTAAATGAAGCGCGAAGGAACGCCGAGGTTGTGTAACTGTCACCATCGTTAGTGAGTAGGTTACCCGAGGCGTCGAGTCGTGTGACTCGAATCGCCACACCTTGGACGGAAGCCGCGTAGTCCTGAGTGGCCATTCTGTATCTCCTTAGTTAGTTTTTACTATGCAAGCGCAGGTACTGCTACCCGCACTGCAAAATGGATAGATGGGTCAAAGTAGACCGCAGCAGCACGGACGCCCTTGATAATCATGTCATTAATTCTAGCATTTATGCCCTGAGCGAGATTCTCATTTACAATCTCTGACTTACTTAGGTGAACCTCTAATGCTCCTGTAGCAAACATCCAACGATTTGTAAGCGACGCTGCTGCGTTGGCATTACCTATTGGACCTGCTCCTGTGTATCCAGAACCGATTACTACATCAGTTCCAAGACGAGTCATAACTCTTCCAGGCTTTGATTCCGTTCCTGGAATGTAGACAAGTTTTGCTCCAAGAATTGAAGCAACATCTCTTGTCATGTGAATGACTCCAGATGTACCAGTTGGTGAATCAGCGATGGATTGCTCCAAATGGAACAAAGCATCTGATGCTGAATATGCACCTGCAACTGGAATAGTTGATGCCCCTGTTTTACTTAAAAATCTATTTGTATTACTTGCCGCTAGTGCAGCACTTCCAGCCCACAACTCACGCTCTACGGCTTTTTGAGTTGCTGCTTCTAACTTCTTTAGTGCTTCATCAAAACGGTCTTCCCCAAGAACGCCAAGAGCACTACGAGAAACTTCTGATTCAATAAAGAATGGGTTGTAATCTTCGTAAATTGCCAAACTAGTAGCATCAAATAAAGTTCCACCAGAAACGGTGTCATCATTTTCAGTTAATAGTCTTACTGTTGCACGAGAATTAAACTTGTGAGAAAAGCCACGAACCCAGGTCTCGTCGTTTGCACGAGCCCCGTGTTCAGTCACATTGGCAACGCTCAAGAGTCCGCAAGGAGCAGGGACTAATTTAGGGGCCTCAAAGACTCCATCAAATGCCATATTTCTACTCCTTCAACTCTTGAGCGTTACCTAGTGAATTAATTTTTAACTATCGGGTACGGTTTAGTACTCAACAGCCGCAGCAGTTGCTCCACCAGTTGTGTCGCGGAGGGCAGCAGCCACACCGTTAACAGAGATGGTAGATGTAATGGCGAGAGACTCGACACCAACAAATGCGATGTTTTCGAATGTTTCAACGAACATCTTGTAGTCGTTAGTTCCGACTAGAGATGAATCGCGGATGATTCCGAGGTCAAGAGTACCGCCATCAAGGAACAAGAATGAACCTTCTGCGAATAGGTACCATGTGAATGAATCTGCGAACTCGACAAGTGCGCCTGTGCTCTGTGCACCAAAGACTGTTGCGTCAAGAGCGGTAGTTAGGTTAACTCCGCGAGCCTTAACGTAGCCATTGATTTCTGACTGAGCAACAGCAAGACTGCTGTCACCAGGCATATTGAGAGTAAGGTCTGCTTGCATTGCGTCAAGAACCCAGCCAGGGATGATTGCACGAAGTGGTGCATCAGTCTCTAGACGGTGACGTGAACGGTAAGCAGCAGCAGCGCGGCCAATCTGGACGAGGAAGTCACGACCAAAGCCGATAAGGCTTGTAGTTGTAACTGCTGTTGAAGCAGTACCAATCTTTGAAAGAAGGTTCTGCTCTGCTTCACGAGCGTGCTGGATAAGACCCAACTCGTTGTGACGAGCGATTAGTTCTGGGTAAGCACGAGTCATCAAGTTACCAAACTGCAACTGTAAAGTTACAGCATCTGTTGCAACAGTGTTTTCCTGTGCAGCAGAAACAGTAAGTGATGTCTTGGTGTCTGTGCCAGGAGTAATATCCTTAGCGTTTGTCCAGATTCCTACAGCGTCTCCATATGATGAAAGAACTGGTGGTGTTACGAAGCGGATACCGCCACGGTCAGCCTGGAATGTTGGAAGTGAATCGCGTACTGGACGTGCAGTGGTACCAAGACCAAAGATGTCGTACTTGATTGTGTATGGTGCTGCGTGACCACCTGAAGCAACAAGTGCTTCTGGGCCAGTTACAGCCTGGATTTTTGCCCAGTTAGATTCAGCATCCTGAGTAAGGGTGCGTGATTCTGGGAATGAAGTAGTGACAGATGCAACAATGTGCTGCTCTCCATCTCCACCGTTTACACGACGTAGGCCGTGTAGGCGCTTTGACATTGCTTCCGCAACAGCGCTCATGTCGTTCATTGGGCTGCCGGCTGTATATCCAGGAATATCTGCGCCCGCTGTGATTGCCACAGGTGCGGCAGAAGACTGGGAGATAAGACGACGGTCAGCCGGGACCTCAATGTTGAGGTTGTCTGCATTTTCGGCAGCGGCGGTCACAGGTGCCTCCATAGTTTCTTGAACCAAAGTTGGTTCACTTGCTTCTGATTTGGTTGATGCTTCTGAACCATCAACTGCGTCTGCAACTGCTGCGTCTGCTGCTGCATCATCTGATGCTGCTGCTTCCTCTGCTGTTGCTTCTGCTGCTGGTGCTTCTTCTGCTACTGGAGCGGCAACTTCTGCTGCTACTTCAGTGGTTGCTTCAGCAACGGGCGCTGCTTCTGCGTTTTCAGTCGAGAACTCTAAGTTCTTCTCTGCATTAGTTGATGATGATTCGGTCATGGAATATTCCTTCTTGTCCTTTTTCTCCGTGTCTTCTTCAGCAGGAGTTTCTTTTGCTTCTTCTTCGGGAGTTCCTTCTTCAACAACAGGAGCATCAGCAACAGGTGCTTCTTCTTCCATTGGTGCAGCAGCAACTTCTTCTTTAGGCATTTCTTCTACTGGAGCAGCAGGTGCTTCTGCATCTGCTGGTGCGGCATCAGGATTTTCTTCATCCATTGACTTATCCGCTGCTTCGCCATCTTGTCCGTGTACGCGGTTAGCGGCCTCGGCTGCTCGCTGTGCGAGTTCTTTGGCCGCAGTTTCGCGGCGCATGACTTCGTTTCTAACTCCGTCAAGCATATCGGCAAGCGACGTCATCGCGTCAACTGTTGCAAGAGAAGGTTCTTCTTTCTCAACCGTTTCAAACTCTTTGATGATTGAACTCTGTAGTTCGCTGACTTGTGAGTCATCGAGGTCTGAGAGTTGGTCCATCATTGTTTTGATTTGGTCCATACTGTCCCTCCTCTGGGCCAGTCACGACAGGCTAATAATTCCTGTCTCGCTGTCAGTCGAGGCCGAGGGACTCCAATACGCAATAAATGCGTGGAGGCACTCCACCTAGTACTGAATATTACATTAGTTTTATTAGTGTGATTTTTGGTTTTGTACGATTTTTATAGAACTTAGGTAAGTAAGCGAAGGAGTTTTGACATCTGGCTAGAAATCTCTCCCTGGTTGAAATAGTCCCCACCAGACATAAAAGTCTTTAGCCCTTGCGTAGCCTCAGCCGCGTCCTTATCACCAATTTTGTCTTTTACACGGGAAATCATATCTCGCATAAGGTCTTGTAGTACGGGTGGGACATCAGAAAAACGAATTTTTTGAGCATCTTTTCCAAAGGCAAAAGGTAAGTTTGCAATGGTCTTGCCAAGCATTCCAGCCGTAATTCGAACGTTTTCTAAAGATTGAGCATTTAGTGCCCCAGAGTCAAGACGGTCAACCATGCCAAGAAGTTCGCCAGCAGCCTTAGCAGATGCTAGATAATCACCAGTGTCACCTAGTTGTTCTATTTTCTCAATTTTGGCAAGGGCTTCAGCAGAACCATTTGGTCCTAAGTCAGCCTTAAGTCTTGCCAGCACAGTGCGGAATTTTCCTGAAGTATCTCTAGGCTGAGTCTTTCCAGGAACATACTTTCCACCAACCTTGCGCTCTACTTGACGCTTAGCCTTAAGTTCTTGTTTTAGAGCCTTAAGTTCTTCATCTGAGAGGTCTTTAATATCTTTATCAGTAATTTTAACTACTGGCTTTTCAACTCCAACAGGTGCAGGGGTTGCTGGTTGAGTAGGAACTTCTGCTTCTGGTGCTGCCGCAGTAATTGGTCCGCCAACTACCCAGGCATCGCAGGTGCGAGATGATGCACACTTAAAATCAAATGCTTCGCAGTATCCAAGTTCTGCTGTATCAATTGCATCCCAAGCATTTGCCTTACTTGAATCTCCTGCTTCTAAACCAGCAGAGATACAGTCCAACATTTTTGGTGTACGGATAAACATTACACAGTTTCCACATACAGATTTTTTAGCCTCTTGAATATCTACAGACCAACGAGTTGCTTTGGCTTGCCAAAACTTATCATTAGGTTCTTGTGGATTAAGAGGACCATAGCCACCATTGTCAATTGCCTTTTGGCGATTGGCTAAGTTGATAGAAATATCTCCCGTTGCAGGAGGGCAAGCGTCAGCAGAATCTGCTGATACTGGTGCCTGACCCCCCTCAACGAAAGGGAGTTCTTTAACATCTCCTGATGCTAAAACTGCTTCTACAATTGCAATTCTTTCACGCAAACTTGCAGTTACAGTAGTGTCTGATGCTTCTTTCCATGCTTCAGGAATAATATCTTTGCGGTCTAGAGCGCGAGCCATTTTAACAATATGGCGACGAACTAGTCCACGCTTTCCTGGCTTAGCGCGGCCAAAAGCGTGAATTGCATTACGCAAATCGCTTTCGTTACGAATAGGGAAAGAGCCATCCTTAAGTGCCTTTCCTTCTTCAGCCAATTTAATACGTTCACGACGTGGGATTATTGCTAACTCAGTTGTGTCGTCGTCCAGCATCTGAGTCATGTAAAAAGAATCTGCATCCTTGATACTTTTAAAACGCTTTGAAAGTTCTCCTGCTTTTACAGCAGCAGTCATTGATTCCATACGAGCCTTTGCATCATTAGCAGCAGCAACTAGTGGTTCAGTTGTTACTGACTCAACGCGGTCTAGGCGAGCCTGAATATCTGCAAGAGGGTCATGCTTTAGTTGAGCAAGAACACTTGCACCTGCTGCAACAAGAGCCATTACCTGGCCTGATGCAACGCGAGCGCGAGCAATTGGGAATCCTGGAACGTTTACTTGGCAAACAGCAACAAGTTCAAGACCACCCTTAATTGGACGCCAATCACCTGATGGTGCTGATGCACGAAGTGAACGAATCTGTTCTGGAGTTGTCCCTGGGCGTAGTGCACCAGAAACATAAATTCCGTATGCGTCTTCACCTGCATGAACATCTGCAATTGCTGAAGCAGTGTCGTCATAGTGACGAACAGCCTCTGATGCTGATGCTTCAAGTGAAGCGTGTCCACCAGCAAGAGTTAGTTGACCAACAGGCACATCGGCGCCTTCTTCAGTCTTTACAACTCCTGTATGGAAGTAGGCGTAGTTGCTACGACTACGAGGTGGCTTTGTTCCAAAAGCCATTCCAATGTGGTCAACGTGCCATGCGGCAATGTGACCATAAACTTTTCCATCATCAGTTACTGTCAGAGCAGTTGGCTTTGTCAACTTAGGGTTGTCGAACCACTCTTTTGGTGGAGTTACTGGAATCATTCCAGCAACTAGTCCACAAGCGACAAGTGCTGATGCGTCGAGAGGGTTTACACCTTCGACATATACACCGTCAGATAGCATTGCTTTTTCCTCCTGCTCTGGGGCCTTTGCTTCAGCAATCTTAATGGTGCATTCCTGAAACGCTGGCTTTGGGACAATAGTTACAGCCATAACTCTTGCCTTTGTTATCTTCATTTTACCTGCTCCGACCTTGGTGTCAGCGCCAGGTTCTGAAGCATTTGTTTCTTCATCTGCTTCAAAATTATCCATATCAGCGGATACGCCACGGATAAACCCACCGCGAACTAGTCTTTCCGCTTCTTTTCCGTGCTCTCCAGTATCAAACCAGCCACGAGCATTTCCAATACCGTTTTCTGTTCTTTCCATCTCGGTAATCTTGCCCACAACAACTGACCCAGAATGTCCCTCGCCAGTAGCAATTTGCCACATCAAAGGAAGAGGAAGTTCACGCATTGTGATTACTCCACTATCAAATTTACGTCCATCTCCAGACTCAACTCCTTCTGGAATCACTAGAGGAATAAAGAATGGTGCGCCTTTTTCCCCAGTAGGAGCAGACTCTGTCTGCTGTGCACGCCATTCGGCAGATGCAATAACTGAATCCTTTGAAATGATAAAGTCATTGCTATACAAGCGTTTTCCACTTGCAGTGACTTTATCAATTTGACGATGTTCTTTATCGCCAGTCCACATACCTGTTGCTTCGTGATGACGAAGAGCACAATAGCCTTTAGCACGAGGACCCATGTATTTAGAAAGTTGACGAACGCAGCGTGTCCAGTCTCCTGGAGTATTCCAACGAATCTTTGCTGCACCTTTTCCGTGTAGCCAATAGTCACGAAGGTCTTCTGCATTACCACGGTTCTTATCAATACCGCCCGCAGCCATCATTGAAACAATTGCTGAAGCAGTTGCTGCTTCTGGACCATCAATCTGTCCCAAAACATCTGCCAAAGTTGGGTTATCTAAAACAACAACTGGTGGTGGTGTAGGGCTGTTTAGGTCATTAAGAATTGCTTCATCCTTAACCCATTTACTTTCTTTACGCTTAAAAGTTGTAGGAACTTCTGATTGAGAATTTTTTGGAACAAGAGCAATAAGGTCCATTACAGCCTGTGCATCATCTGGTGCAACAATAGCCATATAGACAGGTGGAACATCAGAAGTATCTGGAGTAAGTTCAACGTTTTCTCCAGATGCAATAATTGCTGAAGCAGTCTTTGGCTTATCAACAATAGTTCCAGAAGAAGTCATCATCTTGCCAGCAGGAACTACAACACCTTTACGTCCATAGTAGACAGTTCCATCAGCAGCCTTATACTCTCTAATTCCGTCATAATTTTTGTCATATTTTTCTTTAGAAGTTCCAAGTTCACCAGTATCTCTAAGAGCACCATAAGACTCTCCTGGTTTAACTACAGCACCAGCATACTTATATCCTTCTTTAGGAATTTCTACATAGACACCCTTGATAGGGGTTCCTTCTTTATCTGTTTCAACAGGATTTCCGTTAATCATTGCTGTATAAATTGGAGCCTGTGGTGTACCAGTTTGAACTACTCCATTAGGAAGTGTCTTACTTGTAGATACAGTCTTTGCTGGAGCGGCAGGCTGAGCAGTTGGCTTAGAAAAACCTTTTGCTGGTTGCTGATATGCAGGACTAGTCATAGAAGGCATTGCTTCTTTGTTTTTAATAAAATTGCCAACACTAGATGTCTTATCTTTATATGCCTCAACTGAATTTGGATTAATACCAGCAAGGTCAGGGCGATACCAGATAGCGTTTGGATAACTTACTTCACCTGTAGGAGAAACAACTTTCTTTTCAAGAAAGTTTCTTAGCAATGGATTGTTATAAGCATTAGGTGTCTGATAAGCATTTTTTGCAGTAAGTGGTGCAGGAGGAGTTGCTGGAGCCTGAGTCCCCGCTTTAAGACTTGCAGCACGCTCTCCACCAACAAAATTAGGGTAGTCAGCAACAACGGTAGATGTTTGCTGAGGTGTCATAGAAGACATACGCTCTGGAAGACGAGCACCTGCTTTATCGGCAGGAGGTTTTGTTTCGCCAAGAATATTACGAGTTAATGCTTTTGCTTGCTCTGGAGTTGGAGCAGATGCTTCTGGTGCTTCTACAAATCCTTCGGCTTCTTGAGTAAGGTTTCCTGGAACATCAACAGTTACGCCATTATCTAATTCAACTCTGACAGTCTGAGTATCAGCATTCATTCCAACAATCTTGCCTGTGTATTTAGACTTTCCACCAATAACAACTTGTGAACCAGCCTTAGCAAACATACCTAGTTTGTTGCGAACCTGTCCGCTAGCGTTCTGTGAGCGTTCTGCTGGGGTATATTTTCCATCGCCTTTTTGAATATCTCCAGTAGGTGCATCCCCTTGTGTAGGAGCAGCAACTGGTGCGCCAACAGCAAACATAGCCTCTTCATACTCTGGGTCATCGCCCATAGATAGACGATAAATTTCTTCCCAGTCAATATCATCTACTGCTTCTGATACAAGCCCTGACTCTTCAGGATTTACTTGAGTGACACCAACATACTTATATGGGTCAACATCAAACATTCCAGAGATTGCAATAGCAGATTCAATATCTACAGGAACGTGCATCTTTTCTACAACATCTGAAGCGTCATCTAATGATTTGTCGTATGTGAGGAAGTCATGGTTAAGGTTTCCAAGGTCTTCCCACATTCCGTCATCCCAAACAGCAACTTCTCCTGTTGGTTCACACTTATAAAGACGGTCAATACCTGTACCATCTAAACGAATACGAATAAAAAATTCTGGAGCAAGTTCTGCTGGTAAAGTGCGAGCAAGTTCAAAAGCATTTAATTCTACTGCTGTAGGGTCATTCTGCTCGGACATGATGTATCGGTATGAAGCAGTAATAGAGTTTGATTGCGCTTTTTTGTTTTCACGTTCAACAATTGCTGATGCCCAGCGTTTTGCGGCATCCCCGCCCCAAAGAGCCCAGGCAATACGACCATTAGATGGATAAGACTTCTGACCTGGCTTGTAACCAGTGCCTTTCTTATCCACTTCGTGGCGTGGGAAATATTTTGCAATATGACGAATCTTTTTAATGCCAATCTGTCCACCCTTAGCAAGAGTGCGAGCAGTATTCATACCAACTGGTGTGCCACCGCGGTGATGTTCTTTATGCCAATCTAAAGCACGCTGTGCTTCAGCCTTAACAGCATCTGGAATCGTATACATACGGTCATTGCTTGAGAAGACTTTAATATCTAAATCTGTTGTTGCAGATAATGCTAGTTCGTAAGGCACTGAGTCAGGCTTATCTTGGTGCCCTTCTGGAACGAATGAAGCCAGCACTGTAGAAGCAGTGCTTATGTTAGATACAAGATTCTGTTTTTCGTTAACAAAAACAGCCGTGTTATCAATTACAAATAGAACTTCATCGCCTTTGCGACCTACGAACTTCATTTTTAACCTACCTTATATTCTTTTATGTATTCTTTTAAAGCATCAATGCCAATGGCATCTCCAGCCTTTTCCGATTCGTCATAAACAGAAATAAACTTTGAATCTATAAAATAAATTTCGTCATTTTCATCTTCTTCTGGAGTCGGTCCTGTCATCTCATTCCAGTTACCGTCTTCACGATAAAAAAGACCTTCGTCAGACCTATAGAAAATAGTGACAACTTCATCTAGTTCAGGGTCCAACTGAGCCCATAGTGAATCTACATATTGTGGTTTGTCAGGTGTAAACGCCATTACTTCATCTCCTTAAGGTCTTCTTCAGTTGGCTCTGGTTCGCCTTCAGTTTCAGCAAGTTGTCCAACTGCTTCATCATCGGCGCCATAAGCAGGTTCCCACTCCTCTTTAAGCGATTCAATTCGCTCTGGAGTCAGTTCTGCATCTGTGTATAACTTTTCAAACTCGATAGTCATTTTATCTCTCCTATTCCTTGTTCTCGTCAGCGATTTCTTTACCAGTTTTGCCGTATTTACCTACGCCAGAACCTGGTTTCTTGCCTTCAAGAATGTATTCAAGAATCTGACTAGCACCGCCAGCAGCCTTGAAAATCATTTCTCTATCATTTCTTAGGGCCTTTAGCCATGATTGAACATATGCAGCAGTGTGCTTTGTGTCAAGGTCAAGACCGAGTTTAGCACCAATCATTGCAGCAGCAATTTCTGCCATAAGTTCTTCTGTTGCTCTATTTGGACCAGAAGGATTGCCCATAGATGTTTCAGTTTTAATTCTGTCAAATAAATCTGAACGGTCTAAGCGGTCTTTATGACCTGAACTGTGTGAAAGTTCGTGAAGAAGTGTCTTAATATATCCTGCTTGGTCTTCTCCATACTGACCACGCTCAGGCATAGTAATTCCATCAGACTCCCAGTTGTAATGAGGAGCGCTTCCAGGTGCCATCGAGACAAACTCAATTTCAGGATGGTCCTTGTAGAGTTTAAGAATTTCTGCTTCTGCCTCTGACATAGGAACTGGAACTAGTTCTGGAATTTCAGGAAGAATTAAATTATCAAACTGGTCTACGTTGTAAACCTGTAGGAATGAAGAAGATGATTTTCTAAAGTATGCAACTTCAGTAGTATCTTTTCCAGCAGCATCTTTTTTAAATACTGGCCCACCTGGCTGATAAAGAAGAATGTCAGTTGGCTTAGCGCCATCCTTCAACACTCCTCCCATTTCGGAGGCTTGCTTCTTACCTAACCAGCGATTGCTTGAGAAGCCACCGCGGTCTTGAGCATATGCCAAGATGAATAAGTTAATGCCGTTATATTGCTTCTTTGTTAAAGGATTAAATGGAAGGCTGCCAAGCATTGCTTTCCACTTTGCTTCCCAAGGAAGAACGCCATTTTCAATATCAGCAAATATGTCATCAAGAAGTTGTTGCTTTATATCTTCAACTTTCTTTTCTTTCCATGCTTTCTTGTCGTCGTCAGAGAACTTAGTTTTCTTTACGACTTCTTTTTGCTCTGGCAAATCTTCTTCAGAAGGTGTAGCCTGGTTTAAACGAGTTCCTTCAGATGAAGAAGGAGTTTCGGTTGACTCTTCGTATTCTAATTTAGGAGGTCTTTGATTTCTAGGTCCTTCAAATGCCTTTGGAATCTCTCCATTAGGGCCAACAGGGAATACGTTGTTTGCTTGCCACTTACGAATAACTCCATTTGGATGCTCTTCTGAAGGTGGGAATTGAACAAAGATAAAGTCTAGATATACAACACCATCACGAACATCTCCACCATGCTTTTGGTCGCCAGAGAAGTTAATAACTGTTCCAACCTGGTTTCCAACCTTGTCACGGAAGTTCTGAGAAACGTGAACTACTCGTGTAGCCTCTGCAAATCCAACTTCATCTGCTGGCTTTAATTGATTACCCATACGGTCTTCATAACGACCAGCATTGGCACGAGCCTGTGGATTAAGTTTTACAGCAGCATCAACAATTACGCGGTCACTGTAGCGAGAACTTCTCTTTCCATAACCACGGCCTTTTCTCTTGCTCTTTTCAGCATCTTCTGGCGCGGCTGCTCTCTTGTTTGCTTCCTCTGTTGTCTGGTCTTCAATGCCAGGACGACGTGGGTTTGTGATGTCAGAGCCTTTATCAAATTTACGCTCGTAAATGTTTCCGTCTCGTGGGTCACGAACGCGGAATAGCAACTTACCTTTTTCAGTTGGATGTTGATAAATCTCAACAATTTCTTCATAAACTTTATTAACATTGTGCTTAATAAAGTCACCAACCTGTAGGTCTTTTGCATCTGTATTAGGGAGCAAACCTGTAGAATCAAGAATAGCATCGTTACTGATACGAATTGCATCCAACTCTGCTTGACGCTCTGGACTAACCTTGCGTGGTTTAGAAGACTTCTTTCCTAAATCTTCAGGAACTTCTGCTGAAGAATATGCATCTGCTGAACGACTAATGAACTCGCGTCCACTTGATTCTGCTTCTGAGCGAGAGGTGTGAACTGTCTTTTGGACATCAATAACATCTCCATCTGAATCTATAAGAGCAGAGTCTGATGTGTATTCAGGCTTATCTTTATCTGGAGATGATGGAGTAATTTGAATGTCTCCAGTAAATCCACCAGGCAAATCTGAGATTTCAACACGCTGAGGAGCACTGTCAGCGTTGGCTGGAACTGTTCCACGAGATACAGGAGTATCTTCTTGCTTAGTGGCTTCTTCGCCTTGCTCCTTGGCTTTCTGTGCCTCTGTAGAACGAACATGGTCTTGAATAAGAGCCTTACCTTCAGCCTCAGCGCCTTCACGAGTGCGATATGAGTCTTCTACCTGATATGCAACATCCCCGTTGTCATCAAAGAATGTAGCAACCATCTTGTATCTACCATCTTCTGATGGCTCAACCTTAACAGTTGCACTTCCTGTAGAAACTGGAACGTATTGATTAGATGACTCACCGTCAGTGGCACTGTCATTAATTGGAGAATCTGTCGTATCTTCTGGAAGAAGCAAGTCATCTGGATTCTTAGGACGACGAACGCCATCCATCTTTGTTGGAGCCCAGTATTCAACCATGTGAATCTCGCCGTTTTCAAGGTCAGCGCGATATGCACGAACTCGTCCTGCTTGGAATCCAAAGTCTTCACCAGCGCGAACTGCAACAACTTGATACATACGGTCTCCGCTAGCAGATGCCATAAAGTCACCTGGTAGAAGGTCTTTCATACGAATATCTTCACGAGGAAGTAGTGTTGTATTTGCATCATCTACTGCCCACTCACGAGGCATCAACTTCATCTTGCCCTGTGGATATGTTCCAGCACCCTCAAAGTCAATAACTGCTGGCTCTGTAGATGTCTCACTCTTTTCAGATTCTTGCTGACCATCTGGGTTTGGCTTTGCAGCACCCTTTGCATCATCAATAACTTTATCTAAATCAACTTTCTTTCCAGCAAGTGCATCTTGGAATGCTTTAGCAGCAGCAAAGTCAGCCATCTTTTGTTCGTAGTCAGCCATAGCAGTCTGGAACTCTGTTTGAGCATTTTCCCAATCGGCTTGACGAGCATCTACATCAAATGTATCTGCGCCAGTCTTTTCCTTACTTGCTTGGTCAGCAAGTTTAGTAAAGAGTTGTGCAGTTGCTTCAGAATCATAATCAGCAGAGTGCGCTCTTTCTAAATCAATTCCAAAGTGTGCAGCAAGACTTGTAAGTTTATTGTCTTTTTCACCGTTGTATACATAAGTAGGTGCAGATGCATCATCTTTAAGAACATCTCGCGCAATAGGCAGTGTATCTAAAAGACCAGCAGGTGAGTATGGTGTGCCATGCTTATCTGCCATACGACGAGCAACTTCATCATCAAAGACCATGTTGTGTGCAGCAAGAAGAGGATTCTCTCCAGCCCAAGCAGCGAACTGCTCGTGTGCACTCTTCTGGTCAGGCTGAGAGGCTAAGAACTCGTCTGTAAGTTTTTCTCCATCGCCATTAACAGCGTTTGGCTTACCAGCAGTATCTCTTGAAGCATAGGTTCCTTCAATAGAACGACCTGGATTCATAAATACATTAAATCGGTCAACAATTTTTCCATTAACAACTTTTACAGCGCCTAGTTGCCATGGCTCATTGCCATCAGCAGCATCTACGCCAGTTGTTTCATAATCAAAGAAAATAATTTCTCGGTCTTTAATAAGTTCACGGAACTTATCCCAATCGCCACCTGCTTCACGAGCAATAGCAGCAAACTCGCCTTGGAACGCTGGCATTGTTGGTGAGCGAGGAGACTTTGGCTTCTTTACAACTGTTGCTTTAGTTGCAGTAGCGTCGGCTGTATCAGAGTCAGTTGCGGATGGCTCAATAGTTGGAAGTTCTTTTGGAACTTCCCACTTAGATGCAACATCAGCAATTTCTTTTTCATACTCTGCACGCTTAGCAGGGTCTTTATCTGGAACCCAGTTTCCCTTAGCGTTTGTCTTAGATGGTTGATGAATTTCTGGAAGTTCACCCTTTGCAGGTGCTTCAACATTTCTAATTACATCAATGTCAGTTCCGACTTTCCATTCCTTACGCTGTGAAACGTGTCCTGGATAGTAACCTTCAACGCTAACAAATCCTGGCTTTGTTGTCTCGTCTGTAAAGGTGCGCTCAATAACAAAGTGACCCTTTTCTGGCTTAGCAGAAACATCACCTGGTTGTAGGTCAGCAGCCTTAACACGAACTTGATGTGGAGCCTTTGTATTGTCTTTATTTGTTGGGTCTTCAAAACGAGCAATCGCTTCTGCTTTTCTTGCGTTGTATTCTTCCCACGCTGCATCAAGTCTTGCTTGGTCTTCTGGCTTAGACATAGCCCATTTGCCATCTTTGTTTTTATATGGCTTACCAAAGTCTTTTGCAAATGGCTTGCTAAGTTCTGGCAAGTCTCCCTTTTCAGGAGCCTGTGCACCACGAATAACAGTCATTTCTGTAGAAGCGTTCCACTTCTTTGTATTTTGTGTAACGTGTCCTGGATAGTAACCAGCAATCTCTAACTTGCTTGGGTCTCCTGGGAAAGGTCCACCAACAGATTCAATTACAAAGTGGTCATCAGCAGTAATATCACCAGGCTGTAAATCAGAAACCTTAGACACAATGCGATAAGGACCAGTTACGTTATCTGGCTCTAAGTTTGGAGACTTAGGGGATGCCTCAATACCATCTGGGATTTCTTGTTCAGATGAGACTTCAAAGTCAGAATCTAAGAAACCATCAAGTTGCTTTTGTAAACGAGCCATATCTTCATCATCAAGATATTGCTGCTCTTCCTGGGTCTTTGGAGTAGAGCCTTGCTGAGCCATCATGTCCTCAACAAGTTTGATGCCTTCTGCATTACTTACACCAATATCTGTAACTCTATCAAAAAACTCACGCTCTTCTGGAGTCATAATGCTTCTAGGGAAAGATTGACCATTAATGCTTGTACCCTTACGAAGAGCACTTAGAAGAGAGTCTAAAAATCCTTCACTAATATTTGGATTCTTAGGTGGAGTAGGGGTCTCTACAGCAATAGGTGCAGAAGGTGCAGCAGGTGCAGTTTGAAGTGTTGCAATCTCATCTGCAATTGTCTTCGAGATGGATTCAACAACTGCACGCTCTTCATCAGATACGTCATTTCTCATATCAGGATTTTCTAGTGCATGAAGAATATCTTTAAGAGTCTCTAATTTATCTACAGGTGCATTCATCTTAGAAGATGATGACTCATAGTGATTAGGGTTGTAGAAGAGGTTCTTAGCAACGCTTATTGCGTCACCTGGGCTTGGAGCATATCGGTAGCCGTCATACTCACGGCGATATAGCGCTTCATCGGCATCATAAAAATCTCCAGGAATATTTTCATCTCCAGATTGAGTGCTTGACTGCATATCTGTGTAGAAGTCTCCGCTATCTGCCCATGCAAAAAAGCGAGCAAATGCTTCAGGATTTTTACGAACTAGTTCTTCAAACTCTGGAACTACAGTTCCATCTTTGATTACTTGGTCAATGTCATAAATACCTTCGTATGCTGGGTCAAGAGGGTCGGCAGGTCCTCGTGGAGGCTCTTTCTCAGCGGGCTTCTTTGTATAACTCTCACGCTGCCACTTACGATGAGCAGCAATAATTTTTTTGTTCTCTTCAATTTCTTGTTCTGGTGTGACAATCTTTGCAATTGGCTGTTCTTGACCGACAACTTCTTGCTTCTGTCCTTCAAAGCCTTCATCTGCAATTTTCTTAGTAAGAGCGTTTGTATCTACGCCTTGTAGTTGCAATGCATCACGAACTGCTTCGCCTGGAACATCTGCAACAAACTCTTCACCAGAGTCTGTCTTAAGTGAAATCTTTGCAGTTCCTGGAATGTCATTACCTGGCTCAAGAGCGCGAGTAAATTCTTTTTCTAGTTCTGGTGTAGGAATGTTCTGTGCAATAAATACAGGGTTGTCACTAAAACCTTCTGGAAGGTTAGGGTCTGGATTTTCTGCTGTTACTTTCTTCCACGCAGCGTATGGTTCTGGGCTAAGGGATGCGTAGCCAATAGGCATTTCAACTTGTTCATTCTTTGGAAGGTAAGGAGTGTGGTCCTCTGATTCCATAAAGCGAGCAAGTTCGCTCTCTGACAAACCTTCTAGAAGTACAGGAAGTGGAGCAGCATCAAACTTTTCTGCATCAAATGCAGGTTCTTCTGTTGCTGGCTCAATGTCTGGGCCAAGTTCTTTTGTCTCACGGATAAATGCTTTATCAAGTTCAGGAGTTGGCTCCGAGATAGTTTCTTGCTTGCGTGAGGCAATAAGATTATCTTCGTTTTCAGATGTTCCAAGTTGCTTGTCGTAAATGCGGGCAACTTCTAACTCTGGGTCTCCGCCCATTTCTTGAAGTGCAAGGTAAAGATTTTCAACAGGAACTAATTGTTCTCCATCATAAGTATCAATGTTTCCGTAGCCAGTAGCGTTCTGACCTTCCTTCTTAGGAAGAAGTCCTTCTTCCATAGCGGCATAAGGTCGCGCTCATCTGCATTCTGTGCAATTACTGTTGGGTCTTCGTATGACTCTTCAATGTCTGCATCAGGGTCTTTAGAAATCTTGTAAGCGCCTTCAGGGTAGTTGAAAGCAAACTTTTTAGGGAACGCATCTCTAGCAGGGCCTTTTGCTTTTCCATCTTTATCTAACTCTACTACTTGAATATTTTCATCAGGGTTAGGAAGTTTTACACGACGCTCATCTTCTTCTCGTTCTTTTTTTCTTTTGGCGTCTGTTTTTTTAGAACTTTCCTCAAGTTCTTCATCCCAAGCATTAATTCCATCAAATGCATCTTCCCAATCGCTAAAATTACCAATCTCTTGCGATGAGCCACTCATAAACTCAAATTCAACATTTAAAGAGCCGTCTTCGGCTTTTCTAACAACAATCCCAGCATTCTTTTCATCAATGCCTTGCCACTTATTTTCACCAACTTTTTTGAAACCAGCAGGTGAATCAACAAACTTTAAATCTGCTTCATTGATAATTACATCATTGTCTTCTGAAGAAACTTTTGCAGGAACTGGCGAGAAACCGTCCTTTGTAGGATTGATAATTGCAGAGATAAACTCACCCTTAGATGCAGGGATATTTGCAATACGACCATCTGGAAGTTCTACTTGAACATCATCACCATCAGGACCATCTGCAATAGGACGACCTGTAAGGCTACGAACTTGTCCATCTTTAGCCATACGAATAAGAGCACGCATACCGCCACCCATAAAAGCAAACTGACCGAAGCGGTCACGACGCTGTAAGCGAGCACGAAGAGAACGTTCTGCTGAAGAGTTTCCATCAGCAGTAAGAGATACAAGAATGTCTTGTGGAACTGAGCCCTGTGGAAGAGATGCAAGAACTGCTGAGTAATAAGAGTGTTCTACAGAACCAGGAGTTGCTGTATATGCAGAGGCAACAATTGACTTTACTTTTTCGTTAGTGATGCGTGAATCATCGGCATACCAGTTTGCTCGTGCTGAAATAAGAGCAGATGCTGTAAGTGTGTTCATCTTTGTTGAGCGTGGGTGCGCTACAGGGAGAAGGTCAGTATGGCTTGGCTTAATCGCAGCGACTTTATTGTTTTGAAGAAGTGTCACATATTGTGAAAGGTCCTTCATTGCGATGTGCTCGCGGATTGAGAATGGTAAATCTTTTGTTGCAACAAGTGAGCGGTGGACAACTGCAAACGCAGCACCACGAGTTAGGCGACGAGATGTAGATGCTTCAGCATTAGTTGAGTCAATAAACTCAATAACCTTCTCACGCAAATAGGCAGCCTGTTTGAAGGTGCTGGCCTGTGCTCCATTAGGAGAGATGGCATAACCAAAGCGACGCACTACTCTACTCATTATTCGCCGTCCTCCTCAAGGATTGGAAGTAAATTTCCATCAAGACTGTCTTGTCCAAAAGATGCAAGCATCCCTGCTCGCATAAATGGGTCATCTCCATTACGCACTGCACGAAGCCAAGATGCGCGAATGGCGCTCTCTGCTTCATACCCATAACCAGAAAACTCAGCCATAGCAATGATTGCTTCTTCTGGATATTGATAATCTTCTCTTGTTCCTAGTGTAACTAACAATTCTTCTTCGTAATCTGAATCCAAAGCAGAAGCCTTTACACCTCGTGAACTCTTTGGATGGGCTGCTGGAAGCAAATCATTATCTGTCTTGTATGCAGAGTTTGATGGCTTGCCAGACTTTAATAGTTTAAGAAATGCATTGACGCGGCCCATAGCCCACTGATTACGGTTCATACCTGGGCGATGCGATACAGAAAATGCTCCTGCACCACGGCGATATACAGCCTTAAGCATTCCAAGTGTTGCTTTGCGGCCTTCAGGTGCTTTTGCATTGTGAGTCTTAACTTTTTCTGCCAAAGATGCTTCTGTTGCTTTACTAAATACAACTTTCTTAGAACCAGATGCAGAGCCCTTTTCATTTTTATCTGAGCCCTTAATCTGGTCTTTCTTTGGTGCAGATGTTTGAGAAATAGTTTTTTTACTAGCAAACTCTGAATTATCTGAAGCATCAACAGGAACGCAGTTAGGAACCATTTTTCCATCTTTTTCTTTCATTCCAACTTGCTTATAGCCGTCCCAGCAAGGACCGTTGTTAGAGGCAGCAGTAATTACTGCGTTATCTATATCATCAATCCATTTTTGTGCCATTTTAGAATCCTTGTCCTACTGAATCTTCTGCTGTGAGGTATGCATTTAACTGCCAGCGCCACTTTTGGTGCATATCAATACGCTCTGCAAGTAGGTTTGCAATTCCTTGTTCGTTAGAATCATTTGCAGCAGCAAAAGCGTTATTTAAAGAAGTAAGCATTGTGTCGTTAGCATCGTAAAGGTCTTTGCACATTGCCATAGCGTTCTGGCCAACCTCTGTATCCTGAATATCAGACATACGAGCAAACTCAACAAGACGATATGGAGCAACAGCGCCCATCTTACGAATACTTTCTGCAATTGGGTCTAGAGAGCCATAAACATCTTCGTAGATTGATGCAAAGAAGTCATGGAACTGTGAGAAGTCATTACCAACAACATTCCAGTGATGCCCGTGAGCCTTGAAATACATTACAACGGCATTGCTAAGTGAATTAGCAAGACTATTTACTACTTCTGGCTTCTCTACGTTCATTGTTATTCTCCTTCTGGTGCTGGTGCTTGTTCACCAGTTGCTTGGTCAAGAATTTGTTGGATATCTGTCGGGATAGGTGCAACTGATGCCGCCTGTTGTGCTTGCTTAACAGCATCCATAATCTCTGGAGCAAGTGCTTGAAGCATTGCCTCAGTAAGTTCAGGTGTAATTGCTCCACGCTCAGACAAAAGACGAAGCGCCATTTCATTTGAAGTAGGTGCATCTGCTGCTGAGAAACCGTGAGCACGACGCCATGCATCAAGTGAGATTGCATTACGGTCTAGACCACTATCTGCATCTGCTGCACGGTCATTGCGTGTTGCAACTGCTGATGGGTCATACCAAATAACAATCTTCTCAACATCGGTGACGCTATATCCCTGTGCAATAAGGTATGGGCGAAGATAAACAACTGTAAGAGCATCGCAGATGAGCAACATCATTGGCTCAATGTGTGCCTTATACAGTGCTTCATCAATCTGAAGTGCGTTTGAATACTTAACGTTTGCAAGTCCTGTTACAACATCCTTTGGAACGTCTAGTCCTTGAAGGATTCTTTCTAGAACACGGTCTGAACGCTCTGCAAGTGATGGGTCAAATGAACGCTCGAACTTAAATTGCTTAATCTTGTCGCCAAGTTCTGCTGGACCACGAATAATAAGTGGAACAACTGCTGATGCTGACTCTTCATCACGAATTGGAGTCGTCATAGCATCAATTAATTGCTCTTCAAACTCATCCTCTGCCTCCTCGGCAGTAAAGTTTGGATTCAATTCATTATCTGAATCGTATGGCTGGTCTGGGTCGCCCTGTGCAGCAACTGATAAACCATCTGGAAGATAAAGTGCGCCAGCATTTAGGCGAGAGCGTGCTGTTGCACGGAATGTGCGGTTAAGAAGTAAAAGTTCTGCACACATATCAAGCAAACCGCGAAGTGATGAATCTGCTTCGTCTGAGTAGCGTGGGTGTGAGCGCCAGATGCGTCCTACAAATGCATTCTTTGAAAGACGATTTGTTGCGTTGTTCTGATTCTGTCCGCCAGAAGATTGCTCACGGCGACCAATGATATTAAATCCACCACGAGCATCTGCCATAACTTCATCAACGGAACGAATATCCCAAGACTCAGGTAATCCTGAACCTGGACGCTCTGGCATTTGAACTAAGTAACATTCACCAGCAACTGAAAGATTAAGTGCTGCATCTTTAAGAAGACCAGCCTGTCCACCATATGCAGAATCAAGACGAGCAAGTGCACGTTCTGCTGCTGCTCCCAATCTTGGGTCAATCTGTGTAGATGACTTTACTGAAACTGGAGTTTCATGTGCATTCTCAATAACGGCAGAGTAAATACGAATACGAGATACAACAGATGCAACTAAGTTAAATGCATATTTGATTTCACCAATTGCGTCGTAATATTCCCAAGCCTCTGCTTGCCATGCTGACGATGCAGCAGTGCGACGATGCTTAAACTGTTCGAACTCGCCCTTGTCATTAATCTTTACTTGGGCTGCTGCGGCAGTAAGTGTTCGTGGTGTTGAATAGTTAGCAGCCTGTGCTGAGTTTGGCTGAGATAAAAATACTGATGCTGCACCAGTTACTTTTGGTGTCTGACTTAAAACTACTTGACGAGAGCGACCTGTTTGTTTTGATTTATTAGTGCGCTTCTGTGGCTTTGCTTTAGGGGTGACGGGAGTAGAAACAACCTCGGCAGATTCGCCTTGTTCATCGCGCTTGAAAACGCCCACTTAAAACTCCTCGTCTTTGTTACGGAATACTGAGGACATTATTTCTCCTCGTATGCAGTTAACAGCCCCGCAAGGGCAGACAGTGCGAACACTGTTTGGATGCCCAATGTGATGCTGGGATTAATGATACGGGATATTTCAGATAGTGATGCGACCCAAATGGACGTACACCAAGTGCAAGTAAACCAGTATCCAAACTTTGAAGTCTCAGGTGGAAACCTCTTCCATATCCTATCTCGGATTGGGTTAAAAAGGGTGTCTGTCGTAATAAATCTAGAGACTCTATAAACGGCTAATGCTGCTATTACAAAGGTAAGTGGCTCAGTCATTTTCGCCATCCATAGCCATCAATATGTGCCCGTAAGGATTCCATGTCCTGAGTCTAGAGCCACATCCGCAGTTATCGTCCTTACGAAAGGAAACAATCTTTCCACTCTCGGTAATTACCCTGTGAATTTTCTGGTCATCTTTAATGTAGGAGTGGCACGCTTCACGAAAGACAAGTTTTGCTCCCTCTGGGGAATCAACAGCAACCATCAACATATCGTTGAAAACCACAACGCGGCAACGGTCTAGACGTCGAGTTCCTTCAGGAGCAGCGCCTTTTGGAGTCAACTCCATATAATTTTCTAAGGAGCCTGGTTCGGCAAGAGCAATCACTGCTGGAAAGACATCTGCCTTAACGTTCATTATTTCTCCGTATATTCTGAAGGGATATGGAAATCTTGCCAGCCTAGAGCCTTTTTAGCAATCGTCAGCGGGACTAGCAAAGGTTTCTCCCTAGTTGCTCCATTTTCTAGAACTAGCCAGAGGTCTAAATCTGATGGGTCGTGAGCCACAGGGCAGAACATCCACGACTGAATTTTTTGAAGTGTTTCTAAAGGAAATGCAATAGGGATACTTGAATTATCTGTTGTAAGTGTTTCAAGAAGTCTAGCCTGAGAGCGTCCCTTTTTACGATTTGGATTAATCCAAACGGCAACAACTAACTCTGATTCAGAGTATGTTCCAGATGCTGTTTTATATACCCTAGCCATTACTCAACCGCCGAGCCATTGCACGATAGGTAACTCCAGCCGCTTCTGCAATATCAGCAGCAGGAACCCCTCTGTGATAGAGCGTGAGCGATAGTTCTGTTAGTTCCCTATTTGCTTGGGCTAGCGGGCTATCGTTAGAAGTCTTGGCGCGATAGCGTTTTGCTAGCGCTGAGAGTTCCTGTAAGCGTGGTCTCAGTTCTAGAGGAACCGTAGGGGAAATAGAACGAGTTCTAGGGGTCCCCAGAAGTGGGGCAGAGACTGTAAGAGATTTTGGTGGTGGCATTGGTATCTGGCGACGCTGCTCTGTAGAGGGAGCGTTCTTTACCCAGAAATGCACAGTTGATTTTGGCTTGGCTGGTTTGATTGAGGAAGCAATAATTCCTAAAGACCAACCTGCTTCCCACAACGCTCGAAGGCGAGAATGAACTAGATTCGGGTCGAGAGCAGAGATAAAACGAACCTCATCGTCGGGGAGTTTTACCTTCTGTTTCATTACCCTATTGTACAGCATTTTAAAAAGCCGTACAGGGATGGGCTAAGACTATTGGACGAAAGCATTGAAACTATGAACCTTTCCATTAAATGCTTTTGGCCTGTGAGAAGGTACCGCTTATATTTGGGGTCTTTCCAAATCGTTTCCGGGAAAATAACATTTTGTTATCAAAACTTTTGTTTTGTAACTTTTTGTTATAGAAAGGCAAGGGCATATAGATTTTATTTTATTTATATAACAAAAAGTTATTTTTTAACATAACTAATGTGTATCAACAAACTTGAGTCAATGCGACTCAACTTTCTTATGAACTATGACTCAAGGTGGGTCTTAGTTATTTATTTATCTATCTAATAGGCTTGCTTAGGTCTAATAACTATAAACAACTTCTCAAAGTAAAGGCTTGCCAAGATGTCTAGTAAGAAATCTAAAGCAAGGTAGTCAAGTAATAATTTCTAGCAGGGGGGTGGGGGTCTAGATATATGTAACAGGTCTTTACTTGTCTAGGCTCTAACAGGGGGGTAGGTCTGCCTAGAAAAGTAAAGGGGGTAGTAGGTATCTAATAACTTTACTACTCATTAGTAACATAGGATGGAAATGTGGGGTAAATCACAGGGGAGATAGTGCTAATGGTCTTGCGTTATCTCTATGCAGATGTAATACTTTAGACATACAGAAACCGCAGGGGTTATGTATAGAAAAGAAAAGGGGAAACAAATGTCAGCATATGGAACCGCAGTTACTATCAAGGGAACTACTTACCGCTACATCATTGACACAAAAGAGCAGGTAAGAGAACTTCTACTAGGTGCTACCGCACCTATCGAGAAGGTAGAAATCCAAGAAGAAACTCGCGGAGAACCTCACCGCGAGATGAGTGCAGAGGAAATCCTTTACCTCGTCCTCAATCACCCAACACCCGCAGAGGTTGAAGAGAAAGATGTCGTAGTCCTAGCGACTACATCAGCCTAAAGAGTTACAGAGAAGCCCCCGCAGAAATGTGGGGGTTTTTCTATGTGGTGCAACTCACACGAAATAGGAAAGAAAAATCGTCAATGAACTTGCACTATCCGTAAAAAGATTATATGCTTAGGCTAACAAAGAAAGGGGGAACAAAATGTCAGTAGTTGAAATCCAAGTCAGCCCGCTACAACTCTTCATCTTGAAGCAGGGTCTAGAACTTGAAATCAAAACGGAATTGCGTATGCAAATGTCCGCAGAGTCAAGCCTAAAGGCGTTCAAGCGTCTAACAGGTATTGACACAGGCAGAGGTCTAAAGGGTCGTGAAAAGGCTCTAGACATAGTTATAGACTTCCTGAAGCAAGTAGGGGAAGAATAAGTCTGGAAAGGAAAGCCCCCCGCAAGGGGGGTTTTCTCTTGCAGGAAAAGACAGGTAAAAAGTAAAAACTTGCGAGCGCAAAGTTATCCACACCCTGTGGATAACTTTCACTTCCCAACAACTTCCGCAGGGGTGCAAATGTGTGGTGCAACTCACACGACATTTTTAATCTTTTTTGCCAAATGTGGTTGCGTTACCCGTAGCCAACCCTTATACTTCAGTTAGTGGAAATCGCAAGGGGCGATGGATACAAAGGGGAGATGATAGAAATGTCTTACGGCTCATTTCACAATCTACTTGCTGGGAACAGTAAGTCCCTTACCGAAATTGAAATCGGTATGGGCGCAACACAAATCGGCTGGTCTGACCGCTACGCCTACACAGTAGTAGGGTTCGAGCGTTTCAAGACAGGTGCAAAGGCTGGACAAATAAAGGCAGTAATTGCCACTCGCGACATTGCAAAGCGCACAGACTCAAACGGCTACTACACAGAGAGCCAAGATTACGAGTTCACTACCAATCCAAACGCTAAGCAAGAACGCTACACACTCCGCAAAGATGGTCGCTTTATGCGTGAAGGCGCAACTAATTCAGGCGTTCTCCTAGTCGGTGTGCGAATGGAATACTTCGACCCACACTTCTAAAGTCGGAAAGGAAGCCCCCTCGGAAGAGGGGGTTTCTTTTTTGCTGGAAAAATTAAAACTATGTAAAAAGTAAAAACTTGCGAGCGTCAAAAAATGTGATGCAACTCACACCAGCACATCTAAACAATTTTCCCAAATGGTCTTGCAACTACTCAACTAATTAGATACACTTAGACCAAGAAGCCAAGCCACAGGGGGCAAGGCAACTAACAAAGGGAAGCAAATGTCTAAACTAATCACAGACGCAGAACTAATCGCAGTAATGAACGGCACAAACAAAGACGGAAAGAAAGTCTTTCTTGCACTTTTTGAGCCACGAAAGAACTCACTTCCACAAATGGACGGACGCTCCGTAACCTTCCACGCAGACACTAAGGCAGAGGCAGAACGCCTAGCCAAAGAATACGGCAGAAGGATTTTGGATAGACGCTTAGCGTATCTAATGTCTTGCGAGGTTGAGGAAGCCCGCTACGGACTTCGCTACTAAAGTTAGCGAGAAGCCCCCGAGAAATCGGGGGTTTCTTTTTTTGCATTTTATTTTTTGATTTTGAGTAAAAAGTAAAAACTTAGTGGCTAGTGCTCGCAACTTCCAAACAACTTTTAGACACCGCACAGGGGGTGGAGAGAAATGGGCTTGCATTGTTGCAACATATCTTGTATGCTATATCTACCAACTACGAAAGGAAACAAAATGCAATTCACAATTGACCCGCAACTAGGTTCAGGCACTTCACTCAAAGGTTATGTAACTTCAACACTTGCAGAACTTATTGAAACCTTCGGAGAGCCCGAATACTTCGCAGAGGGCGACAAAGTAACAGTAGAGTGGTCAATCCTTTTTGATAACGGCACAGTCGCAACAATCTACGACTGGAAGCGTTACGAGATGGGAAGACCTGCACTCACCGAGGTATTCCAATACAACATTGGCGGACACGACCACGAGGCAGTAACGCTAGTAAAAAAGGCACTCCGCAAGGGGTAGTCTCCCGACTTGCAATCAGTAATCCTATGGGTTATGCTTGCTATAAGACAAACTACGAAAGGAACAAATGACAACAGAGACAACGAAAAACGCTATACCGAAACGAGTTACATATAAAATTGTGGCTAGTGGGGAAGGAAAAATCATCAAGCGAAAGCAAGAACTTCCGCAAGATGTATTAGATATCTTCAAGGGTATTAGCGACATAAAGCAACGCAACCAATACATAATTGCATTGGGCGAGGCTGGCTGGACGGACTCTTCTATTGCAAGGGCAGTAGATGTTTCACGGGAACGAGTAAGGCAACTTGCTCAACAAACAACGAGCGACACTTCTCTCATTGGTGATTTACCAATCCCAAAGCCACCGCGAGAAACAAAGTATTCTAAAGTCTATCCCGAACTTCCAAAAGAAATGCTTGACAGACTATTAGAACTAAAACCACTTGCCCAACAGGTAAGAGGACACGGCAAGATGTATCGTGCAGAGGCAGATGAATACACCTACCTTCTCAATCAAGCAATAACAACTCAAGGCATTTCCGTATATCGTCTTGCAAAGTTATTGGGTGTAACTATTGGTGCAATCCAATTCCGCTTGACACGATACGGCTACCGAACAACAACAGGAAAAAGTAAGTGCTTCCAACCAATTCTAGAAAAGAACCGCCGTGGCTAAACCGCAACAATGTAGTAAATGTCAGGCGTGGTTCAATCCTAAGTTCGGTGGTGGTGGAGAGGGGTTATGTAAACCCTGCCACTATATTGAAATGAAGAAGGACAAAGAGTAAATGAAAGAGTTAGACGACCACGAGTTTCTTGGTGCTTGTCCAAAGTGCCAACAACTTATACAAGGTGCAGAGGTGTATGACCGCGAGCGTGGGTGGATTACAGTATGGATTCACGCACACTCAAGACGAAGGCTCTGCTTAGTGGCATAAGAAAACCCCCTAGACGAATAATCTAGGGGGATTCTTATTTATAAACTAATCAGCAGACTTACGCTTATCTACAAGCGAAAAGGCTTCGTTGATTTCAGATGTAGTCAATTTTCCATCAGCAAGGTAGGCACGGGATAGAGCCTCTACAACAGTAGCGACACCCAAACCACCCGCAAGGGCAATAGATTTCCAAACTTCAATACCAAACAAAGAACCTGCTCCGACCACTGATAGTCCCGAGGCAGCGAAAGTAGCGATGACGCGACCAATGAGCATTTTTGCTTTCTCAATAGCCTTGTCGTCCCGACTTACTTCAACCTCTCCTTTTGCTTTTGCCATTTGTGCCGTCCTTCCTTGTCCTGCACAGAGCGTAAAAAGTAAAAACAACGCTCGGCTAGTCAATTTTAGATGACCAACCGAGCGTTGATTATTGAAAAGGTGTTTAGGCTACGACTTCTACCGCAGTGTTCTTGAATAACTTAGTAATAAGTTTCTCATCTAGGACGAGTTCTTGGGTAGAACAACCACAAAAGTCAGCAAGGGCTTTTTTAGTTCCTTCGCTTAGGTGTCCGCGACTATCAGAACCTGCGTCATCAAACCCGAGAACAATAAGTTGTTCTTGAACTAAGGCGACAGACGCAGAGTTGTGAGCAAACTTGTTTCCAAGCGCAGACAACGAAACAACTCCCGCAGTTGTTGAAACAACAGCAGGGGACTTTTTACTTTTTACTACTGGTTCAGGCTCGACAGCCACAGCAAGAACAGGGGCAGGTTCTTCAACCACAGCCACAACCTCTACAACGGCGTCAGAAGCCTTTACTACTTCAGGCTCTACCGCAGGGGTAAAGACACTATAAAGGTCTTCATTACTCATTTACGACTCCTTCAGGGAACTTGGCATACCACTCTTTGAATCTAATCTCATCACTATTTGTGAGAGTGCCAGAGATTTTCCAAGCAGTCCAATCATCTCCACCACCGCTCATATGAAAGGCGACTTGAGCATTGACTACTGGGTCAAAGAGTTCTACATTGCTATTGAGGTCAAACTTGTCTCGGCGTGTAACACCAAGACCACCAATCATATTGATTTGGAATATGCCATAAGACGAATCGCCTGTTCTCCTATTGCCATTGAAGGCTAGAGGGCGACCATTAGACTCCTTCTTGACAACAGCCCAAGCAGTTCTAAGGGCTTTACCCTCAAAACCAACCGCGTGAAGCAGTCTGGCTAGGTCTTCATCAGTCAGGGTTGTCTTTTGCTCGGAGAACTTCTTGAGTTCTAGCAAGCGTATTTCTTCATTCTTCTTTGCTATTTCAGCCTCTACCGAAGCGATAGATACTGGCATAGGTTTTTGCTCGGCTCTGGAACTTTGAACAAAGGTAGAAAATACCGATAGAAGAATGACCGAGATGACCACACTTACTATTTGTTCAACAGTCTTACTTTCGAGTTTCTGCATTGATTATTCCTTTGTTAGGGGACAGGACAAGGTGGCTACTTAGCCCACCTGTATCACCCGCTCTGGGGAGATAGGTATTGCGACCTACTTTCTAATGCGTCTTGCATCATTTCTACTAGACCACCTTAGCACACTAAAGTCAGGAAAGTCGCCCCCAAGCAGGGTCAGAGGCGACCTTCCATCATAGAGTTACTTGGTGTAGCCAAACGCCTTACGGCACTCCGGCCCTAGGGATAACTCACGACTACGCTCATCAGTGAGTTCAGCACCGCACTTTGCACAGCAACGATAGTGCTCACCAAAGATACGAGCGTATTTGTGAGGGTCAGAAGCCAAGATACGCACAAACGCAAGCGTGTCGAGCGCATTAGGCTTGATACGGGTAAAAGAACCAATAGAACCTAACAACTTGCGTAGGTATGTGGTCTTCTTGAACTCACGAACCTCTACAAACAGTAGGTCTCCGTGAATTTTATCCGCTAAGAAGTCCGAAATAATCTCGGAAGTTGGGATAGCGTATTTAGATTTAGGAAGTTTAGAAAGTGCCTCATAAAGTTCCGCCCATTCGGACTTAGAAGGCAATCTTGTTGCAACTTGAGTATTCATTTGATACCCCCCTTTCAAGACAAAGCATATAACACTCCATCATAGAAGTCAAGGGCAATTAGAAAGGAATCAGGAAGAAGTTGTTGGGAAGTTGTGAAACCTGGCGAGCGCGAGGGCTTGGAGATACGCATAAAAAGTAAAAACTTACCCGCACAAAAAGAAACCCCGCACAAGGCGGGGCTTCTTCGTGGCAAAGTTATTTATTCAAGACCTAACCACATCTCAAAACCTGCGTCTTCAACAACAACGACATCTTCAACTTCAAGAGTGTCGTCTTCGTCTTCAGCCCAAGGGTCATATTCAAGACCATTGTTATCAATATTTACAGACATTGGAATCCCCTTTCAATTTGTTAGGCACAATATAACAGTCTTCAGGCAGTAAAGCAAGGAAGTTGTTTAGAAGTTGCCCGCAGCGAGGCTTGGACTCACGCATAAAAAGTAAAAAGTCCCACGGGAAAAAACGCTACTAATCTTCGTAGTAGCGATTTTCGCAGGAACGCGAACCACAGTTGGCATAGCGAACCCCCGCAAGGCGGAAGGGAATGTCCCCGCCACAAATCTCGCATAGGGGAATGCACTTCGAGCAGAAATCGCCCAAAGACTCTGCGGGCTTACCGCAGTCAGGGCAGGTGTGCGACAACTCCGCACAACGCCCGCATAGGTGCGAACCACGCACCACAGAAATATCATCAGAAGCGTAGCCACAGTTGGCGCAAGTGTTGGAATCGAACATAAAAATACCCCCCGAGAATTAGATGAACAACGCAATAATAACTAACATCATCTAAAAAGTCAAGCAAGCAGAAGAAAAGAAAGGCTGTAAGTGGGGGAAGTAACCTACAGCCTAACTCTCGGAGAAGTAGGAAAAAGGGGTTTAGCCTACTTCTCTCGACTTGCTAAGGTTGCAGAGGCAACCGCAGACAAGCCCAAACTAATAGACCACGCCACACTACCTTGCCAAGACGCCACGAAAGACGCCACGATAAACAAGATAGTTCCAACAGCAGTCCAAACTATATTCAAGTTGTTCATTTGTTTCCCTTCTTTCCTTTAGGACTTGTGCGTCCTTTAGTTCTAGCAGAGGGGTTTCTTATTTCAGCCCCACCACCTTGAATTGCTTTGCGAGCGCAACGATAGGACACGGCAAGTTCTCTAGCCACATCATCTATCGAAAGACCACCGCGATACAAAGAACTTGCGCTGGCTTCTAACTTTTTACTTTTTGCTACTCTCACGCAGACTTGTCCTCTTCATCTTCGTAAGGTCGTTGAACCGCGTTACGAATTACCGCAGGGTCTAATCCCTTGTCCCTCAGCCATTGAGCAGTCTGTGGGTCTTGTGCGTTGTCTGTAACGTGCCTTCCTTCGTTCCAAGTAAAGAAAGAAGTTGTTCCTTCAGGTAGAACCCAAAGATGGTATTGGTTAGAGGTATCAACAAGTTGGCTTTCAGGTGGAAAGATTTCTACGGCTTCTCTTTCAGAACCTGCAAGTTCGTTCTTGATACGCTGGAAGTGTCGCCAATCTCTAATAGCCTTGCGTTCGTTATGACGAATCGAAAGGTGAAGACCACTGGTTTCTCCAAGTTCAGGTTCTAAAATTGTCTTGACGACAACATAAAACCTGTTCTTCCAAATTGTTTGATGGGGTTCAAGGTCAATCTTCTTCCCATTTACAGTTGGAGTTGCTTCCTCGAACTTATCCCAAAGGGGCTTAGTCATTATCCGCGCCTCTTCTTGATAACTCGATAGATTCCATAACCAAGCAGAGCAACAATTAGTGCTGGGGTATAGACAGATACGCCAAAGAAGTTTGACGAAATTTCAATCCACTCGAACTGGCAAGTGAAACTACAGTTAGCGTCAGAAATTACCTGTGTTGTTTCCATTTTTACTTTTTACTCCTTTCGTCTCGTAGAAGTTTCCGCAACCGATAATTCTCTTTTGTGAGATTTCGGTGGGACATTATTGAGATTACCATTACGGCGCACGAACTGGCGAGCGCAATAGTAATTCCGATTAGCGTTCCTGTATCTAAATACATTAGTTTCCCTTCTCTAGTTTGATAAACACTTCATCTTTTTTTAGATGAGGCATAGGTAATGCTTCCATAAAGGCTTTTACTTCCGCTTTTGTTTCCAGTTTGCACCACTTCTCGAACTGTTCATCACTCATAAACGCGAACTTGAGCAAGAACTCCGCACGATTAGTTGGTATTGGGGTTCTCTCTTTTAGGAGAGATTCTTTATTTTTTTCTAAAGTATTTCTTTTTTTAGTTCTCCAGCCCGACATTTTATTCCCCCTTATGGATACAACAGGTCTAGGCAGAATTGGTTCATCTGCTCTGTTGGAACTTTACACATTTCAGGTGTTGTGGCGTCTAACGCCCACGCCATAAGCGCGAGAAAGATAAGCCCAACCGCAATACGGCGTCTTACATACTTTGCTTCTGTTTTCATTTCTTGCCCCTTTTCATTTTGTCTTTTTGTTAGTCCCCTTGACCAACAAGATAAGCATACAACACTTTACCCTTTTAGGCAACTTCCCTGCCTTTTATTATTTTGGCGTGTCGCTCTTTTTCTCACGCCAAATTACAGGCATAGTTTCTTTTCTTGGCTCTCGCTCGGCACGCTTCTTATTAGAACGCTCTGCCAACCAAATCATAGGCATTGCTATCATAATCAGAGCCTCTACGAAGCCTTGACCTTCGGAGCGATAAGGCTTAGGTGTTTCCTCAACCACGATAGTAATTGAGCCTTGTGAGCGTTCAGGCTTTTCAGCCTTTACCTTGTGAGCCTTTGCCTTTTTCTTAGCACTCTTTTTTACAATACTCTTTACACGCTTGGCAGTTCCTAGAACCGCACTATCAGGTAGTCCATACATCTTGTTCCCCTTTCGTTGTTGTTAGCCCAAGTATAACACTCTCTCCCCCCGAAAGTCAAACAGGGGGTTCGGGGAGAGAGCGTGTCGTTTAGGGGGCACATAGAAAGTTTTTACTTTTTACTATCAACCCCAGTTAGTTTGGCACAGTTTCCATATTAGTTCTAAGACATTGTTCTTAGCCTCATAACTCTTTTCTGTTTCCAACACTTTCGCATACTCCTCTAGTGCGAATATGATTGTGCCCTTCTCTTTAGTGTCTAGCATTGTTCTCCCTTTTCTTTTTAGTGTTTAGCATTTACCGCAGACCAAACCATTATAGTAATTGTCTTGGTCAATCCTCATTGACTTACCGCACTTCCAGCAAGCGACATAAATCATCACCTTCCGCATTAGCGTAGCCCTCTCACCAAAGTAATCACATTGACCGCTTTGTAAGTAAAGAGTTCATAAGAGCCTTCGCAATCGCACTTGGCTTTTATTTCATCACCTTTGTAGTCATACATACAATCGCAGTTGTCGTGGCGATAGTAAACATAAATAGTTCCTTCGCAATCCTCTATCTTGTAGATAGTTCCGCTAATCGCATAGTTGTTTTGATTATCTACAACATCACGAATAAAAACATCAAGAGCAGAAAAACCTTCTCCACCTTGATACATAACATCGTCAATCATCAAAGTAGTTTCATCATCATTGTAGATAGAACCCTTGTATGAAAGAGTTTCATTTACATCGTAAAGAGTTTCTGTTTCCATTTTAGTTTCCCCCTTAGAAAACTTGTTGTTAGATGAAGTTTACCCTACTTGCCATTTTTTAGCAAGTAGGGCAACCTCGGCGTGTCTTAGGCTTCGTAGGCTAGTGCGTAGCCTCTGTCGTAAACCTTTGCGTTTTTCTTATCAAGAGCAAACCAGCGAGCCTCTTGTGTGCTTCCAAGAACAACAACCTTGCTTTGGCGTTGTGGCTTTTCTGCCATTCCCCAAACCATTGTTACCTTGTTACCCTCTAGGGTAATTTCGTAAATCTTTTTCTTACCTGACTGACCGCGACTTCCGTCGCTTTGCTTGACCAAGACCCACTTGGTCGTTGTTAGTGTTGTGGACACTTGTTTCCCCTTTTTCTTTTTGTAGTTGTGTCGTTGTTTTATTTAGTTGTTATTTAGTTGTTGGTGTAAGTATAAAACTTTTTTCTTGATAAGTCAAGTTATTAGTTTTACCTAGTGGCGGGGTTTCGCCTAGTTCCTCACTTTTCTACCCTGTTTAGTTGTTGTAGGAGTATTGTAGCGTTTTGGATACCATAACGCAACTTATACTCGGCGTGTCGTGGTGTGAGTTACATCACACGATTACAACCTGTGGATAACTTTTGGAAGTTGAGGCGAGGCGGGCACCGGAGCGTGTAAAAAGTAAAAACTCTCCCCTGAGTCCCCACTTCGCAACAACCTACCCGCGAGCGCAATAAAAAAATCCCCCACCTCTCGGCAGGGGACTTTTAGGGAAGTTATCTGTATCTACTTGGCACTTTCCTTTATGAAAGTTAGTAGGCAGTCGTCGCAACGAATTAGTAATTGACCCTCTGAACCAATAGTTTGTCCGCAGTCGGTGCAGTCAATTTCATAGTAAGGCGCGAATCGGAATCTTGCTCCACCCATAGGCTCATCGTGCGATGAACGCTCCGCAGTCAATTCATTACCCTCTAGTGTGAAAGTAATTGTGAAGTCGCCATTCAAGGTTACGGCGCGATGAAGATTATCGTAATCAACCTCTGCCGACCCGCTTGTCTTTCTCCATCCCATTCCTTTTCCGAATGAGATTACTTTAGAGAAGTCTTTGCCGACTCTCTTAGTCCATTCTTTCTTTAGATAATCTAAGTTATCTAGAGAGTCTTGGTAACAACCGAAGCATTCTTCGGAAGGACTTTCATCCTCATTAGTGCAATTGCAGTTACTTTCGAGAGTAACTACTTGTGTTTCAAGTGTGTCCACTTGTCCCCCTTTCTTAGGTAACCGAAGTATAACAACCTATCACGAAGAAAGTCAAGTCAAGACACGAAAGTTATTGTGAAGTGCAGGACCGGCGAGGGCCCGGACTGAACAAAACTTTTTACTTTTTACTTTCATAGGGAGATGCAAAAGCCCCCGCATCTCTGCGAGGGCTTCCGCGTCAACCTTTAGAGATACTTCATCGGGTCGGCATCTTCAAAGATATCTTCGATATCAGTGAAAGACCAAGTCTCCCAATTTATCTCTTTCATATTGAACTTGATACGGCAGTCTTGGCAGGTATCAAGGTCGCAATTAGAGTGTTGCATACTTCCCCCTTTCTCTAATGTAGCCTAAGTATAATAGTCGGCTAGAGATAAGTCAAGGGCAGACACGAAAGTTATTATGAAGTCGAATGCACTTGGTTGCTGTTGCTGAAGAAAGTTTTTACTTTTTACTGTTACCGCAAAAAAAAAAGAAAGAGAGCGCGGGGGGAACCGCGCCCTCTCCTTGTGGGGGAAGATTAGTTGTAGAGCGAACCTAGTAGGTAGGCTGTCGGAATAATATGCTTGTCGTATGCAAGCCAGTGAGCCACTTGCTCATCTGTTAGTCCGAGTGTTTCCCCTTCATCGTCCGCACCGCCAGTAATGATTACATTACCGAGGATAGGATTACTTGCCTTGAACGCTTCATAGTAGATAGCCGAAGCAACCATATTGAGAGGCAGACCCTCTGCAATACCATTCTCGTTGCACCACATATCCGCACCTTCAAGACCAACACATTCGATATATCCACCAACGGCATCGCTTAGTGTCTTATATGAGTTTTTGAACTCGAACTCGACCACGGACTTTTTGCCATCTGTGTCTATAACTATTGCTTTTTGTTTTTGCATATACTCCCTTTCTCTTTGTTGGTGTAAGTATAACTAACTATTTATTGCAAGTCAAGTCGGGACACTCCGCACACTCGCAACACTTTGCACCTTGTGGGATTAGTTGGTGAGTCGCGGGTTCGCTGTCCCCTTTATGGCAACCAACGCAATACTTTTCCGCGCAACCTAAACACACGGGATAATCAAAACGATAATCAAAACCTTCATCGTCAAAGTTTTCATTACAACGCTCGCAATAAGTTCTCTCGTCTTCCACCTCACTCACCCCCTTCCGAGAAGTGGCAAGAGCAAAGGCAACAAGTTGCCTTCGCAAAGTCGAAGCCGAATATATCGGCAAGGTATTGTGGAGAAGAAAGGCAGAGGCTGTGCTCCGCAATAGAGCAAGCATTAGTTGAAAGGCGTGAGGCAGGGACGAAGCCCTTGTATGTATAAGTTTTGTTTGTTGTTGGGTTTTTTAGGTTTTGTGTTTGGGTCATAGTTGAATAATAAACCATCAACCGCAATAAGTCAAGTATCTAATAAACCGAAAGTGTGTTCTACATCACATAAAAAGTTCTCGAAAACATTAACATTTATTTTGCTAAGGGTTTTAGCCAATAGGCGTGAGAAAGTTGTTTGGAAGTCCAGCACCGCTAGGGGACAGCCCCGCATAGTTTTTACTTTTTACTTTCCTATTGCAAAAGAAAAACCCCGTATTTCTACGGGGCTTCTCTCTAAGGCTTATATTGCCTCTGCCATAAGGCAACGCATTTCTTCTTCCGCAACATCTATTGCGTATTCAAAGTTCTCCGCGTTTGCGACATAACCTGCACGATAGGAATACTCCCCACCGAACACGCCACGCCAAAGTTCAAGATGGTTCTCTACGCGATAGAGCCTGTATTCGCCTTGCTTCTTGATAGCACGCATTGTGTTCCCCCTTTCTGTTGCCCTAAGTATAACCCTAGAAAGGTTCATAAGTCAAGTCAAGACACGAAAGTTATTGTGAAGTCCAGCACCGCTAGGGGTAAGTCCGCGTATAAGTTTTTACTTTTTACTGTTTCACCGCAAAAGAAAAAACCCCACCCGAAGGTGGGGCTTCTCCTAATTGTTTATCTGTAACCCGCAGCGTGGAGAGCCTTGAAAATATTGTTCACTCTTTCAACATTTATTTTCTCGTGCTCGTTCTCTTGCTTGTAGTTCATCATTTCAAACTCTTGAAGAACGCAATCAAGTTGTGCTATTTGGCGTGCGTCAAAAGTTACTGTAATGGTAGTGCCTGTTGCTATACCCATTTGGTATCCCCCTTTCCCTGTAAGGCAATAATAACACTAGGTGCAACCCTAAGTCAAGTCCATTTTTATTCCGTGTCGTCCTCGAAATCCTCGCCATCAAGGTCGAAGAAGCCCTGTCCTATGAGAGTTTCAAAACCCTTGTTCGGGTCTGTTGGGTGAGAGTTCACCGCGTCAATAAACCTAAGACCGCAAGAACCCTCGAACCACTCTTTTAGAAGTTCTAACATCTGTTCGGGTGTTGCTTCCGCATTAGTAATAAGTGGGTCATAACCATAACCGCGCATTACCTCTACCTGCTCATCGTCCATTAGCAAGTAAATCTTGTGGCAAGTATCGAACGCAATAGCCTTTGCGTCCTGCACTCTTTCTTCTACCAAACTGTAATCAACACTCATTTCTTTTCCTTTCCAAACTCACAACGGCATTTGGTGTAATACTCACCGCAACTCTTGTGGCAAGCAAATTCATCTACAAGTCCCGACAACATCATTTCTTCAAAGTCCGAGAATTGTCCGACAATACCTTTCGGCACATATTCCTCTACAACATCTTCCTCGTCATAGATTTCTTGCTCCCGCATAATCCAAGCGTCTAACGCTCTTTTATCAAGGCTCATTTTTTCTCCCCTTCTTCTTTTTCTAGTAGCCCCATAAGTTCCATTTCTTCAAAGTAATCTAATGCTTCATTAGGTTCATCTATAAAGAAAAGCATTACTTACGCCTCGCAATCGTGTCCATAAGCCCACTCGTTAGCATCGTTGCTATCTAGTAGGTCAAACACTCTTGAACACTCTACGCATTTTGCTTTAGTTGAAATCTTCATTTCATTTCCCCTTTTCATTTGGTCTTGCTAAGGCAAGTATAAGACCTGCCATAGCAAAAGTCAAGTATTCTTTTTATTCTTTTTTGACTCTTGAAACTTTTCTTCGCAAGAGTAGTTGTAGCAAACATTGTCCTTGTCGGTGTTATACATAGAAAGTTTCTTTTCGCAGATAACGCAGAAGCGAGTGTTTTTATTTATTTGCGTTGGTGTTCTACCCGGCCCCGCAATACCGCGACCCGCGTAATGAGTTGGGCGAATATAAACTCTGCCAAACTCGTCAAACTCTACTGAATCCATTTCTTCCCCTTTTCTTTATTAGGTTCAGTAGGGGAGTCGTATTGTTTCCGCCCCTTGCAAGTTATAGGCGTTCAGGTGACCAGCGACTTTCCCCCTACTGAATACCCTAAGTATAACCAAAAGGGGAAGAAAGTCAAGTCCTCTAGGCACGACACGCCAAAGTTATTTGGAAGTTGCCCTCGCAGCGAACGCCGGCGAGCGCAAGTTTTTACTTTTTACTTCTCCCCGTAATACTGAACATTTATGTAAATCGGTGGGGCAGAGTTCGGGTCAAGTTTGGTGGCAATAGTTAGGGCTTGTCTAACCAAAGTCTTAGCCGTAGATAAAGTTCTTTTACGGGTTTCCATAGTTCCAAGTAAAGAACCAAGTGCGTAGGAAGAACCTGTTCCGATAGCGTAGATACCGCTTTCATCTCTAGCCCAAGAGTAGTCGTTGCCTATCTCATAGATAGTCCCGTTGATTACGACCATCACATTACTGTCGTTATCGCTATCTTTGGAGTAAGAGTTTTCCTCAAAACATTTCTTCATTTCAGGGATAAAGGAAGCCGTCATAAATTTGTCTAACCTTAGACCATAGGTTGAGGGGCTAATGATGGGCGGTTTGAATATGTAGCAAAGAATATTTATGGCTCTAACATCTCCAGCCACGCCAATGATGTAGTTCCCGTTCTTGAACATCTTGCCATTATCTTTTGGAAGTGAGTAAATCTTTTCGTTCTCCTCGGTTACCCGTGAGTCATATCCAACGACAGCCCAGTTCTCCCCTTGCACGCCAGCAATAGTCGTCATCTTCTTCTCTCCCGTTACCCTTCAGTTTTTACTTTTTACTACTTCCAGAAGCCGTCCCAGAGTTCTTCTCTAAGTTGTTCATACTTATCGCCGTGATGCCCGTTGTATTTCGCAGAAATATCTTCACCTCTAATGAGATAGTCTAGCGAAAGAACGGCGGTATAGTCAGTATCGCCAAACATAATAACAAGTTTAGCGTCCCCGTCAGAGGGGTCATCTACAATAGCAACAACGAAAGGCTCGCCAGAGCCGTTAGCGTGAAAGTCCTTAGCAATAATATCCATACCCAAAAGGGTAGGGGTTTTTTATACAGGTGATTTGGACAAAAAGAAACCCCTGCCGTTAGACAGGGGCTTCCTAAGTGTTTGCCGTTAGGAAACGGACACCCATTTGTGAGCCGTGCGAAGAACATTAGCGTAGTCGCCAGCCATACTTTCATCAAGGAAGCGGTTGATTTCTTCCTGTGAAACGCTTGCTCGGCGCAGAGCCGTAGCCACTCGTCCCATAATCGCAACGGCGTTGCCGTCTTGACCTGATAGCGCAACTTCTATGTGGTCGTATTTTGCCATTTGGTTTCCCCCTTTCTTTCCTCTAATTTTACTCGCTTGCTATCGTAAGTCAAGAACCGCACTCGGCGTGTCGCCTACAATGAGTCCAGCAAGTTCCGCATACTCCGCAATGGTCTATCTGTGAGCCAACATCATAAGTTGTTTGGCAGTAGTCGCAAGAGCCAATGTCCATTTGTTTCCCCTTTTTGTTTGTAAGAGCAAGTATAGCAAAATAATTTAGAAAGTCAAGAATAGATACACACCGACTTCCCACAAGACAGGGGAAGGGGAAGTCGGCGGAGCAGAGAAGGGTATGTCTGCTCTCATCTAGGCAAGGCAGAAAGGGGAACGCCTCGCACTAGGTGGTTCTATTTTACACCGAAGTTTTTACTTTTTACTTCGGCAAACCGCGTTTAGATTTTATCCACAATGGCTATGGGGACAATGACCTCGGCAGAAATAGTTTCGCCATTACCCGACTTTCGGGCGAACCGCCCTGTGGGGTTATCCAGCATTACAGTAATCTTGCTTCGCCTAATGCCAACAATTTGTGCTGTTTCGCCGACAAGGTATTTAGTTCCGCAACGCTCGTTGATACGAACCTTGTCGCCAACTAGGAAGTCAGAAAGTTTTAGCGAACCGCGCTTCTCCTCAATTCGTTTATCAACCGCTTGACGCAAGATTTGTAAGTGGCTATCAAGTTCTCCACTCTCTATCTTGTCTGTAAGTGAAACAATAAAGTCTAAGTTAGTCGTCGTCATTTTCTATCTCCTCTCCATTTTCATCTACGACACCAATGTCGTTAGATACTTTGGCAACATCAAACCCATAGTATTCTTCCATAAAGATAGAAGCGCAACGAATAGCGAAGTCGTTATCGCTCTCTCCTTCGTTTCGCAATTCATTATGAAGAACGATAGTGGTCATTAGCGTAAAGTAATCGCCAACGAACATTACTGTTCTTGAAAGATTTATCTCGTCCATTAGTTATTTAGCCTACTTATGAACTCGCCAAACTTTTGGTCAAGGTCGTCAGAGGTTGAGCCATCAGGTAAGGTGAAAAACTTTTCACTACCTTGATAAGAGTATGTCCAAGTGCCTGTCTTCTCGTCCCAAATAGTTCCATCAGGAAACCGCACTTCTTCACTCTCAACATCAACCGACCAATGGTTTAGGTTGTCGTCATACTTCACTACGAAATGGTGTTCAGCCATTTTATTTCTCCCTTTCTTTCTTTGACTTATTATTCCACTACCCTAGTGGAAAGTCAAATCCTATTTTGCTAGGACATAAACCTTGTCTTTCATAACCAAAGGTTTGTCGTCCGGCCCCTTTACATAAGGTGCTATCCAAATCCGCTTCTTAGTATTGTCCTTGTAAGGTTGCCATCTCCAATGACCGCCGACTACCCATCTGTGCGACCAATCTATGAAGCGACCATCATCAGACTTTTCTCCACTCTTGTATTCTGTTTTGCGAAGTTGCACAACAACATACTCGCTAGGAAGTTTTGCCTTCTCCATAGACTTTCTAATTCCGCGTTGAGGTGTTTTCTTTTCAGTAGATACAATAGTTTGCGACATCATCAAAAAGTATGCGTGCATAAATCGTGGAAAGTTATCCATACCAACGAAATCGTTTTGATAGTTCTCTTTCCAATAGTCCGCGTCTAACTCAAATTGTTCTTGTCGCTTTTTTCCGCCGACCTTTTCTCCGTGTCCAGCAGACTCAACGGAAGAGAGCAACCACTTACCAACATTTCTACGGAACTCCGCAACACTCTTTCCTGTTGCCTCTGCTGTTCTTTCTAGCATAGGCATAGAGTCGTCAGCCATTACATCAAAATTATTGAATAAGTAATAAACAATTTGTCTATCTTGCATTTCCCAAAGAACGGCGTGGATTATGTATTTGTTTCCTTCTATGTCGTTTGTTTCTACGCCCTTCTCAAAGTAAGCAAAGCCTCTAAGACTAGGGACAAGTTCTAAGTCAAAGGTATCTGTTTCATCTAGTTGATTAGAAGCGAACGCAATTACATCTGTCATTTCGCCTTTTACTAAATAAACATCAGCCTCTTCAGTAATCGTAACCATTTCCTTGACCATAGTTTCGGCAAGGTCAATTTTTGTTTTACCTGTTCTCATAGTCCCTGTTAGAGATAGAGCCTTCTTCTCTGTATCAAAAGTAACCGCAGAACCATACTGCGCTACATTGTTTAGGCAGAATAGTTTTTGTCCATAGAAGAACAACGCACCTTTTTTGCCAGCAAGTTCTGTTTTGTATTTAGCAAAAATATCCCTAACAATTTCATCTTCTTCATCTCTGCACTTTACAGATAGGACATTAGTTAGGACATAACCCGCATTACCTTTTAGGCGCAGGTTTAGGTCGTTGAGTAGCGTAAGCGTTTCATCAGGTCTAATCATTTGTTTCCCCTTTTCATACCCTAAGTATAAAACTATCTTTCCCCAAAGTCAAGTCTATTCTTCGTCCCACTCTTCCGAGTCTTCGTCCGAGTTTTCTTCCTTAGACTTATAGACAACTTCCTCAACAGGCATAAAGTCCAATAAGTCTAAGTCCTGCGTCAAGTCAAGAACTAGACACTCTTCGCACCTCTTGTAGTCAATAGACCTCTCAAAGTGGCGAAGTTCCTCTATGGAAACATCTAAACCACTCTCCATCTTGGCAAGAATAATTCTTGTCCGCAAAGCCCTATGCTCTAACATATTTTGAGCATAGACATAATCTTCGTGGCGAATAAGGTCAGAGTCTTTGATTTGCTTTTCCTGTGTCTTGCAAGTCGGCAACCAAAGTGTGTCTTTATCTATGATTAGTTCGTAACCATCATCAGAAGTTTTAGTTGAGATAGGTTCGTAACTATGTAGAACTTTGCTAGTTAGTGGGTTGTGCGTGTATTTTCTTTTGTTAGTCATAGTGCAACCTTATCAAATAGTTTTTGGTTTTGCAACTTATCTCTCCCCTGCGTGTCGTTTGTGTTTTTACTTTTTACTATCCCTGTTTTGTAAGAAACCCCCCACCCTTTCGGGTGAGGGGCTTCCTCGCAATTACTTGCCTGTCTTGAGAGCCTTGTAAGGGGCTGGAATTGTGAAGTCCTTGAGTAGGGCTTCAACTGTTGGGTGTGTCTTGAAAAGGTTTTCCTTATCAAGTTTTGTAGCGTTGATTGTTGCAACACGCACAACAACATTACCTGCAACTGTTCCTGCTTCCGCAGTTCCTACCCACTCATCATTTACGAGTGTGTATCCGAGTAGTGCATAGAGTTCAGCCTTTAGAGCCTTCTCTGTATCTTGATTGGCTTTGATAGTGTCTTTCACGCTATCAAGTTTTACAAGCAGTTCGCTTGCATTAGTTGCGTCAAGCGCAACTTGCGTTGTAGTAACAGATGTAACAACCTTTGTTGTTACTTCTGTTTCAACTTTGGTTCTAGGCATAAGCCCAATTCCCTTCGTCGTTTTGTATTTTTACTTCATTAGGTATCTGACCTAACAAAGAGAACTTTACCCTTTTGCCAAGCGATAAGCAAATCCAAATGAGCGTGTCGCCAAAAAATCTTTTGTGATTTGGCTCACACCTTTCCCCACGCTCGGGCTTCTGTGTATGGCTCTGCCACAAAGTCAGCCCCTTTGATTAGGTCATAAGGAAAGTCAGCCTTAGCCCTTGCTTCTCCAATGCGCTCGGCTTCGGCTTCGGTTTTGGCTTCTACTTCGTAATAAGCATTTGTTGCGGTTTCATCTTCAGAGAAGTATCCACGCACTATCCACTTTTTACTTTTTACTTTCAATCCAGTTTCTCCACTTCTATCTCGGTTGAGCGTGAGAGGTCGTGTCCATACTCGTTCTCCAACCACTCTCTTGCTTGTGTTTCAGCACCCCGTTGCGTTTCGGAACTCACCTCTGTCCCGAAGTGGGAGATGAAGGTGGCTTTCCAGCGGTTAGTCATTAGGGCTTGCCGTTTCTGCTAATACCTCGTTCGCTAAATCTACGAAGTCTTCGGCAGCAGAACTTTGGAAATACCACTCGCCGTCTTCATACTTGTCGCAGACTTGCTCCCATTGTTCGTCCGTCAAGGTCAAGCCGTCTGCGTATCCTTCAACACACTCTTTGTCCCAGTATGCAACAAGCAACTCGGTTTCAGGTGCGTATGCCGTTAGTTGTTCTATTAGTTTTTTTACTTGCATAGTTTTTACTTTTTACCTTTCTTGGTTATGCGCTCGCCAGTTGTCGGTTAGGTTCGTGCGGTAGTGGAACATCTCCACGCCAATCACAAACCGAGCCGTTGTATGTATCTATCCACATACCAAAATCTTGCTTTACTTCCCAGCCACACTTGCGACAGATATTCACTCTTGCCACCCGCCCGTCATAACTTCCCAACAACTTGGGTGCGTGCCTGTAATCATTTGCTCACGCAACGCCTTATCCATTTCAGGGTAAGCGTCTTGAATAGCACCGCCTAATTGGCGAATAAGAAATCCCTTCATAGGAACTTCAACTGTTCCACCCTTGCCACACATTGTGCAAGTAGGGGTTTCAACTATGTAAGTTGTTTCCTCTACTACCTTTCCGAACTCTGTTTCCATTTGTTTCCCTTTCTAGTTGGTTGGCTAATAATAACAAAATTAAAAGTGGAAGTCAATCGGCACTAGGTATTGGCGTGTCGGGTCTTTCTCCACTCGTTCCCAAAAGAACTCTAGGCTTGCCGAGTGTTCCTTTAGGTCATAAACACCTGTATCAGAACACCAATCATTAGAGAGAAGTCGTCCTAACCGCAGTAAAGACCAAGCGTCCATAGTTGAGCCATAGTTATACTTGTTTGGGTTGTAGTCCTCAACAAGTTGTTCTAGGTTGAAGCCTTCTGTTTTTATTTGTTCTAGGTATCGCAACATTTCTTTTTTACGATAACTAGCAAAGTCTTTGATAATGTCGTTTGCAAGAACGGGGTTCTCTGTGTATGCAAGAACATCTCTGTTCTCTTCCCAGCCTTCAAACAATCCTGACCAGCGACCAGCAAGCCCTTCGTCAAGACCCCCGTGCCAATCTGACCACGCAGGGTATGGAGTTTCTGAATAAGTAATAGTTGTTTTGGCGTAGTCAATAGCGTCCTGTGCGCTATCCGCTTCAATCAACATAATCTGACAAGTGTGCATTTTTACTTTTTACCCTTTCTTTCGTTCTTGGTTGAGAACTATTATCCCATTTTATTTATGCAAAGTCAAGTAGCAACATCTTTTCATTTTCATACTGTTCCTTCACATAGGAACTCGCACTTTGGAGAGCCTCTGAAATACTGTCGCATACCCAATCTAAATGCTCTCCGCGACAATACAAGTCAAACCAGTTGTTGTTGTCCCAGTTCAAGGCGTTCTCGCCATTAGCAAGGCGTAAGTCCTCATCACAATTTATACCTAAGCCATAAAAATCTGACGCAGTTCTAAGGATTGTTTCTGTTGGTTCGTGGATTACACGAACTTCTCCATCTGCATAAACATCTACCTCAAACCCTTTATAGGAAACTTGGCAGATAAATCCATCACCTTCATACCAAAGGCTATCGTCTTGTTTTTCTAAGTTGGGAGCAACTCCAGAAAACATAGAAGCCCAAACAACTTTTGAACCTTCTAATAATTCTTCTACTGTTTTCACTTCTATCCTTTCGTCATTGGTTTTTACTTTTTACTAAGTAGTAAGTGAAACCCCACAAAGGGGGTAAGGGGGCTTCACCTACTTAGGGTGTTGGTTCGCAGGTTCAGTTGTGGTGGAACTGACTTGCGTTGGAAGGACGCACCACACGAACCAACACTTCTTTTAGAACATTAGGCAACCGCCCTCTGTCCAACTCTAGTTAGAGCGTCTGCACACGCCTTGCCAATTACTTCACTTGCTTCCGCAGGATTAGTAATGTCGTCAATAACTTTAGCGTATCCACCGCCTAAATCGTTTGCTCTGTGTCCATTACTGAAAGGCAACCAAACAATTGCAACGCCAGCCTTCTCACATTGAGCCATAGCCCTACGAACATTGGCAGGTTCGTTGCCTGAATAGCAACCATCAGAAACGATTACGAGTAATTTCGCACCACTTCCATTTAGTAAGTTGAGAGAACCTTCTAGTGCTTTGTATGCTCGCTCAAACTTTTCAGTTCCGTCCTCTGCTGAATAAACATTTACTTGTTCTAACTTTTGTCCTGACTTTAGAACAGGGAAAACATCATTACCGAAATAAACCATAGCGCACTCACCTTGAATACGATTTACTGCTGACGACATTACCCAAGCAGTTGTAGCCATTGGGTTCATAGCACTTCCCATTGAACCTGAAATATCAACCATAATTCCAACTTTGAGAGTTGGGTCGTCTGTGTGCTTGCGAACTTTCTTTCGGAAAGGTTCTACCTTTGTATGAATACCGCGAGAGCGTAATGCTTCGCGTTGAATAAGTGCGCGAGTGCGTAAGCGTCCGGGTGGAACTTCACTAGACTTCTCAACAACATCTCGCTCACGATACTTAGCCTTCTCTAACCAGCGACCAATAAGAACTGACGCAGAACGCTCCGCACCTGTTGGGTTGCGAGTTTCAACTAACTTACTATCAGTTCTACTCTTACCCGGCCCTGACGACTTTGAGAAAATCTCTGTTGAGATTTCTTTATTCTCTAAGCGTTCCTGACTTTCCTTAGCCTTTGATTGTGCTTGCTCTTTCCAATCATCTGATTGCTCTGCGTCAGAGAGTTCCCCGAAGTTATTTACTTCTACTGTTGAAGCACCTTCATCTAGTGCCTCAAGAATTTTCTCTAGCATTTCTCTAGGGATAGGGAAGCAACCTTGTGTGCCTTCCTCATCTCCGCGCTCTTTCGCTAACTCACGAACAATTTTTGCCCACTCAATAGCGATAGGGTAAATATCTGTAAGGTCAGTATCGTTAGTGTGGAATTGTGCTTGACGAGCAAGCGAGCGCAACTTCTCAACAACTTCAAGACCAAGTTCCTTCTCAATCATTTCTGTAATCTGACTTACTTCATCTGCGTCAAGAATACCTGCGTCAATGCGACTATGAACAAGACCAACAAGATTAGTAAGTGATTGAGTTGTGCTTGTCTTTTCCGCACCTTCTTTTACATCTCCAATAACAATTTCCATAGCGCAAGCACGAAGGAAAGGACGAGCAGTTGGCATAGCAGTTAGACCGCGATACTCAATGCGACTTTCCTCTAGCAATACAAGTGCTTGGTATTCGTCAGACTTTAGTTCGCTATACGCCTTTGGCATAGACCAACTAGAGAAGCGAGCGTGGAAGGCTTCGTGCATAATCGCACCTATCGCCTTTGGATATTCGTAATGAGTTGAACGATTAGTTAGGTCGCCAATTTGTTCGGGTGTAATACCTTTTCCAAACGCAACTTCAACATTTACTTCAACTTCTGAAAGTGTTGGGTTGTAGCAAGCAGGAGCGATACCACCTGCACCTGCGCCAACATAAGCAACTAAATCTCCGCGATTAGACCACTTGTTAGCAAGTGTTCCTATGTCGCGTCCTACTGATAACCACTCAACAGGCGTATGCGCTGTTCGTGTATCGTCAAACTTTAGATGAGCCATTTCTTTCCCCTTCGTTAGTATCAGGCTTCCGACCTGATAAACCTAGTATCCTCTTTTGTTTTCCTTTTGTCAAATCCTGTCTTTGGCGTGTTGGGGGTAGATAGGGGGAGCGAGCGCACCCAAGAAGGCTCACTCAACCCCTACCCGAACCAAAACCTAGCGACAGGGAAGGGCTAGATTTTGGCTGTCTTACACTCTGCTCCGAAGGAGCGAGAGAGAACATCTGCGACAGTTGCTCTGTCGTTTTCAGGTGCGCCAGCAATCAGATTAGAGATAGCAAACTCTGCTCCGAAAGTTGTTGAAATGTCGCGGAACGCGAGCAACTCACGCATTTGAGGACACCAAGAAACTTCGTTAGAAAGTTGCTTGCGTGAAAGATTTTGTGAAGCAGTAATCAACATAGCAGGAACGCCAAGTTTCTTAGCCAAGTTCCAATCAGTTGTCATTTCAACTTGGAGAGTGAAACGAGAAGTCAATGCTTCGCTAATACGAACTCCGGGTGCGTTTGGATTTGTAGCACTCACCACAAAGAAATCAGGGTGAGCCTTGACAACTCCGCGTTCAGGATTGGCAGATACAAATACTTCTCTGCGTCCGTCCATAGCACCATAAAGGATTGAAAGAACTTTAGGGTCAATCAAACCAATTTCGTCAATAAAATAAACCCAACCATTTTCCATACACTTGACTAAATCTCCGTCCAGCCAATCGTATGTTCCACTTGGTGATTGAATAAAGTTTCCAAGTAAATCAGAAACTTCAATGTCTCCGTGTCCAACGAGTGTTCGCATTTCAGCACCGAAGGTTGCTTCAACCAACGCAGTTTTACCTGTGCCGGGTGCGCCATAAAACATTGGGAACAAAGGCGAACCTTCGTTTGTAAGAACTGATTGCTTAGTTGCTTCTCTCGCATTACGCAGAGCCATTACATCTTGGTGTGTTCCCCACATACGAGCAACATACTTAGAACCATTAGGTCGGAAATAAACATCATCTCCAACTAGAGCGTCAATGCTTGGTAGAGAACTCATCTTAGGTTTTCTTGGCTTTCTATCTGCGCCACTTGCGCGAGCAACATAGCGACCACTTGGGGGAACAACTGCACTAAGTGTAGTTGAAGCAACTTCATTTACTCCCTGTGTGGCAACTTCAATAATCGTATCCCAAAGGCTTGGGGTCAGATTTGGACTTAGTTGAGCATACTGCTCTTTCATTGTTGTCATTTTGTATTTCTCCCTGTCTTTCTTTTTTATACTAATTCAGGAAAGGCGAGAGCCTTCCGAGATAGATGAACACGATAAAGTATCTTATTAGGTGTCTTACCTTTGGCAAGGTCGTCTGCGTCTCCGCGAGATACCTCTACAAGTATTGGAGTCTTTTCTAAAGACCAACCCTGACTAATCACACTATCAAAGTATGAAGTTGCGTGGCGCATACGAAGTTCTGTGAAGTTCTCTTTCGCGCTATCTTGGAGTGTTGAACCACTTTCTACGATTTCCTCTAATTCCTTAGAGCGCAGAACAGAAGTTTTCCATTGTTTGCGTGGAGTGCTTGGTGTAATCACTCGGCGAACAAAGGTCATAGGAACTAAAGTTCCTGCTGTTGTGTAAGCGTCAGGAGTAATAATGACTTGCATTACTTGTCCTGTCTTACGGAACTCGGCATAAACTCCGACTCCCTGAACATCTTTTTCTTTACTTAGCACTTGGGTGTTCCTTTCGTTTAGTTTTGCTAGGTAAGAGAATTATTACCGAACACTTCCCGATTGTCAAGTTCTGACCTTCGGCGTGTCTCCCCCTAATTCTCCCTGCCTGTGGGGGTGGTGTAAGTGTAAAGGTTTGCTAGGCGATTGTCAAATCGTGTCAGGGTCAGGCAAATCCATCAAGAGGTTTCCATACTGCCGAGATACTTCTACTGCCTTACTGCCTCTATCGCTGTCTGTGCAGTTCTCAACTTCTGCCCAGTCTTCCTCTGTCCAAAATTGGGTTTGGCAAAGGACAATCCCATCTGCACTTCCATAATTTCCGTCCATAGCAAAGTAATGGATTTGTGGTTGTGGTGGCATTTTTTCATTTAGTTCTTCTGACATTATTCAGCACCTACTATTTCTATCTCACGAACTTCGTGAAGTTCTATTGGTTTGGTTTTGTTCGGACAATCTTTATACCACTCGTCTTCATCTTCTTCACTAGCGCAACGACAACCATCTACATTATCTCTATCAACATAATCTTTGTGTGAGTCAGGTATGTCGTATTCACTAACAATGCTAGAGCCTTCTTTTGTCCAAAGGATTTCTCCACCCCAGCCTTGTTCTTCTTCATACTCCAAAGTTATTTCTAACTCGGGGTGTTGAACAGATAGTTCCTCAATAACAGGAAGTGGTGGCGACCACGCAGTATCAAAACGATACGAAATGTGTGTAGCAGACTCGCTAGTTATTTCTGTCGCAGACCAATCATTTGGGCTGTCTGATTTAGCGACATCCCACTTAGTTCCCCATTTATTGTTGTTGAAGTTATACCAGTTGTATTCAGTTTCACCAGTAGCCTTACCATCTTCAAATCCGTGAGTCCCGAAGTATTCCTCTAACTTATCTTCAGGTGGAGCAATAATGTTCCAAAACGAAAAGATGGGGTTTGAGTAAATAGTTGGTTCTTTATCTTCGCCATACTGTTTTACAAGTGGCTTGTTTAGTTGAGCCTTTACTTTCGCAATGGCTTCTTCTGTTCCCTCTATTGAAAGATTGTTATAGACATAGTTTGGCATTGGACTTCCTTTCTGTTGGTTGGTGTAAGTCTAACGATTTTTATTTTTCTGTCAAGCGCCGAAACTCGGGAAGTGTGTAGTCGGGAAGTCCGAACAAGAACCCACCGCCATTTCCTTCTTCATCTTGCGATACAACAAGTTCCGTTAGTTGTCCGTTAGCAAGTTTGACGAGGAACATAGGAAATCCTTTTCCACCGAACTCGTCTGTGTCTGTGCGTAGGAACTTCACAATAGTTGCTCCGTTGAGTGCGGAGTAGTATCCAGCGTTCCAGCGTTCTTGTATCGTGTCTTGTTTTGTAGCGGTCATTGTTTTATTCTCCCTGTTCCTCTAATGCACGGCGCTTGTTCTCCAAACGAGTGCGGTTGCGTTTAGTTCTCTTGTCAGCGAACACCTGTGCTTTTTGGTTCAGCACAAAGCGACCTCGCAAGCGAAGCAAGCCGTCAAGAGCGTTTTTCTTTTTCATAGCACCAGTCTAACGCTTGCCGTTGATTTGTCAAGCCCCGTTGCTGAAGACACGCCGACTTCCTAACAACTTCTTTAGCGGGGCTCAGCGCATCTGCTACTTTTTACTTTTTACTCGGTTCGGTATAAGCGCTCGCCGTTTTTACTTTTTACTCTCCAGGCCCTGGCGGTTGGTGCACTTCCAAATAACTTATACAGCGCTGGCAGCAAATGTTTTCTGGTGCACTTCCGAACAACTTCAAGATGTCAAGACGGCGGCGGAAATCTTCAGCGGTTAGATAAAAGAAAAAGCGTGCCAACTCCGTGTCTCGCACGAAATTATTGGCACGCCGTTTGTTGCGTTTGAATTAGTCTTTGGTGTCGGGGCAGACTTCCTCTAGGTTTGAATCATCCTGCTTTACAGCGCAGATGGAACAAATGGTAATCATCCCGAAGCCGTCATCCCTATCGGGAATCTCAACGAATAAGTGGTTCATAGATGTAATCTTACAATAACTCCGCTGGCACTTCAGGCTCGTAGGTGTGTGGAGTGCGCTGTTTCCATCCGCTGTCTCCCACCATCTTGAACTCAAAGATACGCCCTAGAGCATCCGCAACTTGTTCGCTAATGTCTGTCCAGCCCTCGCCCTCTGTATTGAGCGAGCCCGCGTTTGGAATGTTCGGCAAGTCCGAATCCTCTGTGTAATCGCCATAGACAAAACATCTGTCGCCAGCCCAACGAGCCGAGACCGAAGTCATAGGCAAGTCGCCCCCACCGCGATTAGGCGATGCCGTTGTTAGAACATAGAGAGCATCCGAAAGACTTCCATTGAAATCTCCGATGTGTTCCCATTGCTTTAGACCCAAGCCGAGTGCGTGTGGCACTACAACTTCCTTCTTATCGTAATTTACTAAAACGTGATACTGACCCATCCCTTTACCCTTTCACTTCGTAGATACATTCCATACCTACATCTTTTTTTGACTTGATGAGAGATTTTACAAACTCCCCCATCAACTCGCCAGCGCGAACTTCCGCGTCATAGATGTCCGCGTCAGAATCTCCAACGAGTTCATCTAAGTCGTATTCCTTTACAAGGCTTACAACTATCTTTGTCTTTTTTCTTTTTGTCATTCTTCTTCCTCAATACCGAATTCTTGACGAATGGTATCTACTGTCTCCATCCAAACCGCGGCACGAGTCTCATTGAGGACATCATCGTTTTCCCAAAGGTGTAAAAACCTTAGCCATTGTTCGTCTGTAAGTTCAACATCAAGGTCAGACTCAACATCGGACTTTGAATAGACGTTGTAACTAACAATTTCATCTTCTTCAAATTCTTGCGAGACATACTCCGCAAGTGCGCCAGCAGTAATAAACGGGCTTTCTTCTTCTAGTTCTTCTACTTCGTTACTCATTTTAGTTCATACTCCATTTCCCAAGAAGCATCAGGCCAATGCAGGTCGTGTTGCGCTGACTCTATTGCCCCTAGGTCGTCTAGGTGTGCATTTATTTTTTTGTTTGCTTCTGCTTCATTTTTAGCAGAAACATTCCCTGCAAGTTTTATTACGAACGCGTAATTGTTTTGCATAACTTTCCTTTCGTTGGTTGGTGGTGTAAGTCTAATGATTTATTTCTAATTGTCAAGTATCTCTACATACTCGTCATCGCCAACTTCTTTGAGGTTGGTGTAGATAATAATTTGCCCCTCATTGTCTTTGTCTACTGAATAGTTGGGTGCAAATTTTGCAATCGCTGTTCTAAAGTCGTATCCATTCATTTCACAATCTCCGCATACTCGCTAGACATTTCGCTAAGGACATTTGAAAGATGTTGGTCGTGGGGGTCAAGCCCTCCAGAAGATTCCATCTCCTCAACCATTTTGAGCCAGCCCTCGTCTGTGAGAGTCATCTCATCTTCCTCGGGATAATCAAATGTATCTTTTGAATAAATCAAAACAATAACTTCATCTTCAGCATCGTAGTTCGTGGTTACCATTTGGACCAGGTCTTTGACTTTCATACAACTTCCTTTCATTGGTTGGTGTGTCTGGGTAACGGGCTTTTTGGCCTAGGACCTCAACCCTCTTCGTCATCCATCTGGAATTCGCCCCAGACACAAGACGTATCTAAACATACTGAAATCAGGTTGTCAAGTCCTAGGAAATAAAAAATTCCCCGTGTTCGCTGATGGCGGGGAAACCCATCAAACCAAGTCATAATGCTTAGAACTAGAAAGGTAGATGTCTAAGCGACTTTGCGAATTATAAAGTAACAGCGGTCTTAGTCTCCTGTCAAATCGTGTCGTGCTCTAGCAGTCTCTTCCATCTCATCGGTTACTTCTGTAGTCTTCGGAAGATTGATAATCTCACCCGTTACAGCATCCACAATTTGTCCATTCACAATCTGGAGTTGAGGTCCCTGGTCAAGATGTCTTCCCAACAACTCATCAACGTCAGCGGTTACTTGTATGTATCCCTTTTGCACTTCGCGTTTGAGCAGTGCGTATCCAACCCACGCCGTTATGAGTCCCATCGGTCCCCTCTCAGCGCTTGCCGTTGTTCAACGGTCATGCCTCCCCACACCCCGTATTGCTCGGGGACATTGAGTGCGTGCTCAAGGCACGCCGTTCTCACTGGGCACGCCCCACATACTGCGAGCGCTCTCGATTCGCGGGCCGCTTTCTCGGGGCCCCGTTGACCGTGTTCGAGAAAAAATATTTCAGTGTCTTCATCTTTACACAGGCCGTGTTCTTGCCATGCATAAAAGTCAGCGGTTGGTTTAAGTCTTTCGATAATTTTTGTGTCCATGGCAGCAACGGTACAAGCAGCGCTCGTCGTTGTCAAGTGGTGGTGGTGGTGGCGGAGGTTTCAGTGGCGGCGGGCCGTTTGTCAAAAAGTTATTTGGAAGTTCACTTTCGCATCGGAGATGCGAAAGCAGTCTACTCCCCAGGCAAGCCGTTGTCAAGTTTTTCTAAGCGTGGCTCAGAAGACGGTTGGCCGCCAGGTAGACATCACAACAACTTATTAATTCACGGTTGGTCCCACAAGTCCCGTTGGTCCGACCGGTCCTGGTACCAACATCTCAACAACTTAAATTTTCACAGCAGCATCTGGAGCATCGGTTAATACTCAGTCGGACGTCTGGTCCCTCGACATCTCAATAACTCGAACGGTTCACCTGGCAGCATCACGGTTCGTTCCATCATGTGGGTTGGTCCCACTCGTCACAATAACTTCAGCGGTTGACTACAGCACTGTCGAGGCAGCGGTTAAATATATACAGCGTCCCCATCTACCAGGCCGCTCTTCGTCCAGGCCGCCTTTGAGTTTTTACTTTTTACTAGCGGTTGACTCAACCCAGGAATCTGGAGAAGTAATAAACAGCAGCGAGCATCACGGTCACGCCGCTTATGAGTTTAATCACATCAAGCACGGTTATCCTCCAAGCCGCTCTGTGTATACGGTTAGAACTAAGGGTGTACGAATCTTACGGTTATATGAACGTTACTGCACCGGCGCAGCGGTCAACTTCACAACAACTTCCTTACGCGGGCCGCTCTTCAGCGGCAAGCCGTTCTTCTCTTTTGACTGCACATTGGGGGCACACGGTTAATGACTTGTCATACGCCTCGCCGCACCAGAAGCAATCGGTTAATACGGTTTCCATCTTGGGTCCTTACTTTTTACTTTTTACTTTTTACTCTTACGACACGCCGTCGTTTCGATTTGACATCAATACGTTATCTTAGTAGGCTAGGTTCTTGCCAAGCCTACTTAGATAACTATTTACTTTTTATATGGTTGAACAGTTCAAGGGCTTCGTTAGCGCGAGCCGTTACGCGGATATGTTCTTCCCTGGTCTTTGACAACGGAATATCTTCTTGAAGTCTTTCCGCCAGGCGGGCCGCCAACTCCTCTAAGTTATTTTGTTCCATCGGTTGGCTCCTCGCCGTTTAAATTGTTTGAGTCCTCCATGACCACTTCAGCCTCAATAACTTTTACATCTACAAGGCTGGCCGCTTTCCGTTGGGCAGCATCAGCGAGCCGTTGCAATCTTTCAGCCACGATGTCTTTGGCGGGCCGAACCTCAAGAACTCCACCTACATCAACTTCCACGCCACCTCTTACACCAGCACGGTCAAGTATCTCGGTTGAGGCTTTAAGGCGGACTGGTTCTGACTGAGCGGTATCCATCAACTCTTCAAGAACATCAACGGCTGCGCTCGCAGATTGCTTTAACTTCTGGCGTGCCCACTCGACATCTGCTCCTGGCCGACGGTTAGTTCGTAGATGGATGCGACACAAGCCGTCATCCTTTGGACGCCCGCTCGACCATAACATACAGCGGATGCCGTCGGTCTTGACAATTCGGCATCGGTGAGGTAGACTGGAAGGTGCACGGTTTTTACTTTTTACTACCTTGCCGTTTTCCTCGTCAACGAATAGACGGGTTGCACCAAGTACCCAAGGTGGTGTAACCTTGCAAGCAGCCTCATCTACCAAGAGGTCGAGGCCCGTTAAGAAGTCTGAGTTGTTTTTAGTTGGGTCGGTTAGAAGTGCTCGCTTCTCGGAAAGGCTTTGGAGGCGACGCTCTTTCAGTGCTTCCTGGGAACGCCCTGCAATCAAACCCGTTGGTCGTCCTAGTTGGTCATAAACTGTGTCCCACTGCAAGCCCGCGGCGCGAAGCGCTCTGCGGTTATCTGCTGTGTCTTCGACGATGCCGCGTTCGTGCTCAAGGAGTCCGAGGGCTGAGAGGTCGGGTCGGTAATCATATGGGGTATCGAGGTCAGGAAGTTTAGAGGTTGGGTCTTCCTCTTCGCGCTCGCCAAATAGGTCAATCTCGGTTGCCATTAGTTTTTACTTTTTACTTTCGGTTAAGGACGAACAGCCCTCAGAATATATATTTGAATATTTTTTATCTGAGGGCTGTCGCCACATCTTGAAGAAGTTGTTTACTTCTTCTTTGGGGCCGCGGTCTTTTTCTTCGCTGCTGCCTTTACAATTTTTTTCGATACGTCGGCTGCTGCTGCTTCTGCGATGCGGCCAAACGCTGGGTCCTTCTTGTTGACAAATCGCAATGCGACTGGTACAAGGGACGCCCATAGAGCGTTTGCTACGAGTAGCCACTCACTAGAACCGAAGTCTAGAGGGGTTGAAATTCCTGAAGTTTGTGTGACAATAATCACAGCGCCAATAACTTGACCTGCAAGGTTTCTGACGTATGACTCAATCATTGCTTTATTCATCTTTGTGTTTCTCCTCGCGGAGGATTTTGGAAGGACTCCGCATTACATCACAATGTAGCATATATGATGGCAAAAGATTTTTTGGAAAACGGTGTTATATAGTCACCCTTGTATAAACAAGGAACTGATTTGAGCGTAAAATCCTAGGTAAAACTATAGTTCTATTGTATAGAAAATATTATTCCGACACGCCCGAAAAACTGTTTCCTGATAGGTGTTTTTCATAGTTCTCTTTGGACTCTTCGGCACAGGGTTGGCAGATAACTCCGTGGGTCACGAAATTGTCAGCGGTCTTGGTGACCATACAACGACAACAAGTTCTAGGATTTTTTGAAATCATCGCTAGTAATCTTTCTCTCAATATCACGATAGTCTTTTTCGTCAAGTGGTTTATGGTCGTTTTCTCGGATTAAATCTATAGCATGACGAAGTCCTAAACTATAGAGATTTTCATTGGTGCCATCAAAGGCTTCTTCCCAATTCTTGACTTTATCCATCAGTTCATTAACTTTGGTTTCCTGCCAAGTATCAAGTGCTTCTACAATGAACTTCATTAAATCAGGGACAGCATTAGGTTCAATCTCTCGACTCATCATCATTGACTGAAGTTGGCTGGCAATAACATCTTCAAGTTGTTTTCTGTTCATCATAACTCCTTAGTTCCTTCTCGGCAGTCTTGGCAGAGTAGTGCATGGTAGATAGGCTTTGGCGGTTCACCAGGTCTACGCTCTGGAATTCCATCATAGATAATTCCTTCAGGGCTAACAACACAGGGTGCAGTTGGACCCTCTTCTTTACAGCGAGCACAGACACTTGGGACAGTCCACTCAACGGTGGCTCCCTTTTCTATTGCACTTTGCATTCCAAGAATCAAGGCGTGACGCTTTCCATTTCCAATAGTCTTTCGGACAAATGGTCTGGTATCTGTTGACTTGATAACTTCAACAAGTTTTTTACACTCACAGTTGAATCTTGGTGGCTGGCAAGTATGGGCTTGCAACTCCTCGGTCCAAGTATGTCGTCCGCTAGCATGACCGCAAATACAGATTTTGTCGTTCTTCTGTCGGGTCTGCTTTAGAGCGGCATTTAGTTCTGCCAACTCCTTCAGGTCTAACCCCGTTCTCTCTAGGGGATTACTCATCGTCTTCTCCCATCTCTTTGCGTAACCGTTTGGTTATGTCTTTAAAATCTTCTTCGGTCTTAATCTGTTCAGTCACATGGTCTATGAACATATCAACCATTGCTCGACGCTTCTGCCGTTCTCTATAGTTTTTGATATAGATAGCATTAAGTGTCCCCACTACTGCCATCAAATAAATTACAATAAAATCTAAAACTGTCAATGAGAACTTTAGAGTCACTTCTTCTCCTCAGTTAGAATCCCTGAATCTACAAAATGCTCAACCACAGCAGTCGCATCTGCCACAGAGATTTCAACCCACTTCAAATAATCTTCACCTGTAGGTAAACGATTTGGGAACCATCTCTTCATCAGAGCATAAGCGGCTTCCTCAACCAACTGTCGCTTTAAGGTTTCAGGAAAACCCCCACCTTCAATAACTTGTAACTCAGTTGTCATCTGTCTCTCCTTCTCTATCTATTCTTTCCGACCATTCGTCAATTGCATCTGGTGGAGTTCCTATACTTAGTTTTGCTTTACACGAATAACAAAATCCTTTTGTTCCCCACATTGAAATTGTGTAAGTATCTGGGTTGAGTTTTATTGGAGCCATCAACCAATCACAACCACATCTAGGGCAGACAGAAGTTGGTATCCCTCTGGCATCAAGATAGTCGTCAGTCACATTGTCTCTCCTTCATTTGACTTCATTCTATATCCCTCAAATCTAATCTGTCTATTCCTCAATAGTATAACATAACTAATTTTTATACACTATACACAATACAACAAAAACAAACTAATAAAGCGTGACGCGTATGTATATTTTTTCCGCGGTGTAGTATTTATTAATATGTATTAATATATTTATGTATTGTATTTTAGTGGACCTAGCAAGAAATATCTACCTCAAAGTATAAAATCCTTGTTAGTAACCTATCATATAAGTTCATATATAAGCCGTCTAATGTAGACCATTTTTGACATAAAGAAACCCCTAAAAAAGGAGATACTAGCAAGATTTTTAGGGGGATACTAGCAAGAAAAAACTAGTCGGCTCTGTAAACAATTTCCTTGTTATGGCCTACTCGGACTAGGGGGTCAACCCAAATTTTGAATCCAGCCTTCTGCGCTTTGACACACCAAGAGTAGTCTTCCCCATAGTTGACGACCATTCCGTTCTCCATCACAAAACTTTCAGCCCCAAACCAAGGTCGGTCAATTTTCTCAAAGACCCCTGCTTTCATAGCCACAAATCCGAATCCTACACCAGATACCTCAAGTGGCAAGGTATGTAGCATAAACTCGACCTTGTTCACCCTAGTTGGTAATCCGTTTTCGTTAGGGTAGGAAACTGCCACACTTCCAGCAAGGTCGGTGGCGTAGATGCCAGAAACAATTTCTAACTCACTTACATATATCTTTAGGAAGTCTTCAGGGTTCCAGCCCATATCTGAATCAATCCAGAAAATCTTATTATATGAGACTCCCTTATAAATCTCATTTGAATCCCAGACGTGACTTCCCTGACCTAAAGCAGTGAACTCTCTTGCATGGGGAACATAACTGGAGTAGGCATTTGAAAGCACAAAACTAATACCCTCACGGTTTAACATTTCAACTGTTCGCATCAAACTATCAACATAAGAAGCGTGCATTGAATGACCAGGGGTTGCAATAATTACATCATAATGTTTTCTCATAGCCGTTTTAGTCTACCTTACCTGTTAGGATTTTCCTATGTTTGACTTGAATCTGAAGTGTAGTTGGGACGACTGCCCAAAGCACTTCCGCACACAGGTCAACGGAGAAGGAACAATTGTACTGACTTGGTCGAAGAAAGTCTATTACTTCTACGCCACAGACTGCCTTGCATTTTGGGCAGCCAACTTCCCAATGAATCACATATTAGTAGGAAAGGCATCCGATGAGTAAAGATAGTAGTAACCCAATGTTCCCAGACCTCAACGGCATTGTTGAAGAGTTGATGACTCTTAACGGTTGGAATGTTGACGACAACCCCATTGAATTTGATAAGAACAGAGACGACTCACAGATTTCTATTCTGCAAGATGAAGTAGCGCAGATACTCAAAGTCATTGAAAAACACTATAAAGTTGAGCCTATCGAGTGTCTAGAGTGTGGCGGTAAAGATGTTTTGGTTGTCGCTCACACCTGTACAATAGACTTAGCAATTCAGTCAGAAGACTAAATAAGGAGAATATATGGCCGCCGCTCAAGGTACCGCAGCCCGTTTTATTGAGGTTGCAACAGCAGAAGTCGGAACTATCGAAGGTCCGAAAGATAATCAAACAAAGTATGGCGCTTTTACAAAAGCAAATTTCCAAGCATGGTGCGGAAGTTTCGTAATGTGGTGCGCTAACGAATCTGGCGTAAAGGTTCCAAACACAGTTTATACACCAGCAGGTGCAGACGGTTTTAAAAAGATGAAGCGTTGGTATGACAATGACGGAACAAATGTTCCAGAGCCAGGCGATGTCATTTATTTTGATTTCCCAGGAGACGGCGTTGACCGGATTAGTCACGTTGGTATTGTTGCAAAGGTAGATGCAAAGGCTGGAATTGCCATCTGTATTGAAGGAAATACCGCAGGAAACCCAAAGGGAGACCAGCGAAATGGCGGAGAGTGTTGCAAGAAAGAACGCGCATTCCGCAAGAACAATGCAAAGAAACTTCTTAATGGAGTTGTCGGTTGGGGTCGTCCAGACTTCGCTGCATCATCTGCAAATCCAGTAGAACCAAAGGTTGCTAAAGCACCTGTTACTGACCCACTTGTTTATCCTGGCGAAACTATTGACCCAGGCGAATCAGGTGTTCACGTCAAAACAGTTCAGCAAAAACTTCAGGTTCCAAAGCCAGATGGTGTTTATGGTCCTGTTACTAAGAAAGCAGTAATTGCATTCCAGAAAGCAAATCCAAAACTTGGTGCTGCTGATGGCGTTGTTGGTCCAAAAACTTGGGCCGCTATTATTAAACTAAAGTAAATAGAGTTATAGAGTAGTGGGTTGTTTTTTCCTCAACCGTTTCTTCAACCCACTACTTTATACATTGAGGACACAATGATTTATTTGTCAGGACCTATGACTGGTTATCCAGAATTTAATTACCCTGCATTTAGAAAAGCAGCAAAAGTTTTACGCAATTATGGTTTTAAAGTTTTTGACCCATCAGAATGTTTTGGTGGTGACATAAATCTTCCTAAAGAAGTTTATATGAAAACAGATATCAAGGCTGTTCTTGAAGCAGACCTTGTAGTTACACTTGAAGGGTGGCAAGACTCCTCTGGGGCTAAACTAGAGGTTGAGGTTGCACAAGCGTGCGGAATCCCTGTAACTACATATGATATGTTCATCACTTCAACTGAAGAGTATTCACGAAGGGGCTAACAATGGAAAGTGATTACACATCTATTTCTTGGAGCACTTATGAACAAGAACGCTCTAGAATTGAATATGAAACGCGACTTAAAATTGCTGAAGGTATACAAAGGAAAGTTAACATTGTGCGTGAGAGTGGGCTCTCAAGAGATTTGTTATATGGACTTGAGATAGCAAAGACAATCGTGTTAGATATAAACACCTCAGACAACGACGCGACAGAACAACCTACACTCCTGTAAGTTGCTGTAAGATTTGTTTCTAGGGTTTAACACCGTAGGACGAAATACAAATTATTAATCAACTTTATTAAAGGGAGTCTTTATATGTCTGTCTCATTTTCTTTCAAACTTTCCGAAGAATTCGTAGGCGGGTATAAAGAAAGAAAAGCCCCATTCGGTTATCGAGATGCAGCGGGGAATTCTGTTGGAGAAATTACTTTTCTTCGCACATACTCTCGTTTAAAAGAAGATGGCACAAAAGAAACATGGACAGATGTTTGTGAGCGCGTAATCAATGGAATGTATTCAATCCAGAAAGACCACGCTAAATCACAGCGACTTCCTTGGAATGACTCTAAGGCTCAGGCATCTGCTAAAGAAGCATTCGAGCGTTTGTATGAATTAAAGTGGTCACCCCCAGGGCGCGGGCTTTGGGTTATGGGAACACCACTTGTTAATACACAACGCAACTCTGCTGCATTACAAAATTGTGCATTTGTTTCAACAAAAGAAATGACAAAGAACGACCCTGCTAAACCTTTTACTTTCCTTATGGAAGCATCAATGCTTGGTGTTGGTGTTGGCTTTGATGACAAGGGTGCCGACAAAGAATTTACAATTTATGCGCCACAAGGAGAAGAGACATATGTCGTTCCAGACACTAGAGAAGGGTGGGTCAAAACACTTGAACTCATCATCAATGCTTACCTACGACCAGATACGAAGGCTCCAATATTTGATTACTCAGAAGTCCGTCCAGAGGGAACGCCAATTAAAACTTTTGGTGGAACAGCAGCAGGACCAGAACCGTTAGAGCGTCTTGTAAACCACATTACTAAGTTGTTCTCAGGTCGCGCAGGAGAGAAAGTAACTCGTCGTGATATTGCAGACATTGGAAATATGATTGGTGTTTGCGTTGTATCAGGCAACGTTCGTCGCTCTGCTGAACTTCTTATTGGTCGCATTGATGACCCAGATTTTCTTAACTTGAAGAATCCAGAGATTTATCCAGAACGTAACTCTTATGACCCAAAGAATCCAGGCTGGGCTTGGATGTCTAACAACTCTGTAGAGGCTTATGTTGGTGCAAACCTTGACCCTATTGTTGATGGCATTGCTCGTAACGGGGAGCCAGGAGTTATTTGGTTAGATGTATCTCGTCAATATGGTCGCTTGGTTGACCCACCTAACAACAAAGATTATCGCGTTGAAGGTTACAACCCTTGCGCCGAGCAATCACTAGAGTCTTATGAAATGTGCACACTTGTTGAAACATACCTCAACCGTCACGAAACTCTTGAGGATTACAAGCGCACACTCAAGTTTGCATATCTTTATGCCAAGACTGTGACACTTTTGCCTACCCACTGGGCGGAGACAAATGCAATTATGCAGCGTAATCGTCGCATTGGGACTTCAATGTCAGGCGTAGCAAACTTTGCAGATAACCGTGGACTCCCAAAGTTGCGTGAATGGATGGATAAAGGATACGAGACAATTAAGTATTACGATACTAATTACTCTGAATGGCTTGGAATCCGTGAATCTATCAAGACAACAACCATTAAGCCTTCTGGCACAGTTTCTATTCTCGCTGGTGAAAGTCCTGGCGTACATTGGACTCCTGGCGGTAAGTATTTTATGCGTACCATTCGCTTTGCTAATTCGGACCCTATGCTTCCGTTATTTAAGATGGCGAACTACAAAGTTGAACCAGCATCGGAATCACCAAACACTACATCGGTTGTTTATTTTCCAATCAAGTCTGAGTCCAAGAGGGCTGAGAAAGATGTCTCAATCTACGAAAAGATGGCGCTAGCAGCATACGCACAGCGCTACTGGTCAGATAACTCTGTATCAGTAACTATCTCTTTCAATCCTGAAACAGAATCAGAAGCGGTTGGAACTGTTCTCCATCTTTATGATGGTCAACTTAAGACTGTTTCATTCCTACCTTCAGGTAACTTTACCTATCCTCAAATGCCTTACACACAAATAACAGAGGCAGACTACGAGGAAGAAGGCGTGATGAAGTTGTTCCCAATTGATTTCTCTGGTGTCTATGCAGGAATGGCTGCCGATGCAATTGGTGAGGCTTATTGCACTACAGACGCTTGTGAGGTAAAGTTGATTAGCGAGAACATTAAGTAATGGAATCCTTAGCCATCCTTGCTATTGGAGTCTATCTTCTCCTACCTATTTTAATTGTGACCGCTCTGGTAGTATTCATGTTCAGAACGGTGAAGAAAATGGAGAAAAAATGAGCGTTCAACATAAGCACATACTTATCAACGCACAAATCACTAACCCACTAAATACCTACCAAGAGGCTATTGATTTTCTTGATGACCTTATTGAGTCTATTGGGATGAAGAAGTTAATGGGTCCATTAGCAGAATATGTAAAAACTCCAGGAAATCAAGGAGTAACTGCAATTGTTGGTATTGAAACTAGCCACATTGCTTTTCATATCTGGGATGAGAATATGCCAGCACGTCTTCAGTTCGACCTTTACACCTGTGGACCTTTAGATAAAGCATTGGTATTAGATAAGGTAATTAAGCGTTTTGATGTTATTGGCGGAGATTATCGTATATATGACCGTGAAACAGGCTTTCTTTTGCTTGAAGAGGGCAAACTCTAAAAGCCATTCTCACTACGTCCTTCTACCCGTAAAATAGTAGGTATGTTTAATTCTTTGATTATGTTTATAAAATATATTGGTGGCGCTTGTCTAGTAGGTTATCTTTTGGCTCAAGCAATTATTCTTTTTACAAAGGATGATGAGTAGCCAAAGTGCTACCCTACTCTTATGTGTAGCGATAGTTGGTTAGCCATATTCCTTCCATTTCTTGGAATGGCTTGCGGAATGACGGTTATGTATATTTGGATGAAATACAGTAAGTAATGGCAACATACGAATACGAATGCGACGAAGGACATTACAACATTCAAGAGCGTCCTATGGCTGAAGAACAAACAATTCACACTTGTTCTGCTCCAGAATGTAATGCCAATCTAAAACGTATTTATAATTCTCCTCCAGCAATGTTTAAAGGTCGTGGCTTCTACTCAACCGGAGGGTAAGTGGACTACTACGAAGCAGAGAAGAAAAGATTGAAGCAGTGGCAATGTTTCTACTGCAAAAAAATGTTTGTTGTGCCAGACTTAGCACGTCAGTGCGAGTCAAAGCACGAAGCGAACGATGACCTGTAACTCAGTTGGCAGAGTGAGCGACTGTTAATCGCTATGTCGGAGGTTCGAGCCCTCCCAGGTCAGCAAGTTGTTACTACTTAGTGTTTGGAACACGCACCATCTTGTGACGCCCACGGCGCTCGTCAAAGACCATAGTCTTAATAAACTTTTTATATGCCTTCCCGTTGGGACGGTTAGCACCTGTCTGCGCTTTTGCGGGAGTCGCTGCTCCACCTTTTCCTTTAGCCATGAAATAATCCTACCTCATTTTTTGTTATACTAGGTGAACCACAGCCAAACGGTGTGGGAATAAACCGCTATCGCCTAACGGGGTAGCAGAAAGTAGGCACAACCATGTCTAAAGAAGTAAGTAATTATCAGACATACATCACATCCCCTTCAGTAACAACAACCACGGTCAACTCTTCATTTGACAACTGGCTCCCAAAAATCAACAACTGGGCCATTGGATTTGACCGCCACTGGGATATGTTAAACAACTTCCACAACTCAGTAACAACAACCTCTTATCCTCCATACAACATTATCAAGGTTGATGAGGATGATTACACAATCGAGATGGCAGTTGCTGGTTTTTCAAAGAACGATATTGAAATTGTTCAACAGGAACAGACATTGACCATTGAAGGTAAAAAGGACAAAGAGGACACAAGCAACTATGTCCACCGAGGAATTGCTGCTAGAGACTTTAAACATACTTTTGCTTTGGCAGATTATGTAGAAGTAGAGTCAGCAAAATTTACAGACGGAATTCTCTCTGTCAAGATTAAAAGAGAAGTTCCCGAAGAGAAGAAACCTCGCACCATTACTGTAAAGTAAGTCTTAAGTGCTGAGGGGGATTCCCTCTCCTATAGAGGATTTCCCTAACGTGCCTCAGCCTTACGACCTGAGCAAGTCGTAAAACTGCTCCAACGCGAGTGTTGCATAATGGTAGTGCATCTGCCTTCCAAGCAGATAGTGCCAGTTCGATTCTGGTCACTCGCTCACAGCCACTTTTTTCTTTGTTCTAACATAGACTACAAACATGATTAATAATCCATACGAAGGTGTCTCTGAAGAGATTAAAGAGACGTTAGACTCTCTTATTTCTTCTAAAGATTTCTACCATAACACCCATAGGCGTCGTATGGCAAGGACCCTGCAAGTTCTCCTAGACCAAAACCCTAAAGGTTCCATACTTGAAATAGGAACATCTCACTTAATGCCTCTAGCACTAGAGCGTCTTCTCCCAGAGTTAGAAGTCTTTGTTACTGACTTTGATTTAGATAAAGAGACTGTGGGGGACATAACTATCTCTCTTAACGGTTTTTCAAAAGTAGTCCACTGCGCTCGTGTAAATATTGAAAATGAGCCTCTACCATTTTTAGACAACAGTTTTGATTATGTCCTCTGCTCCGAAGTCCTTGAGCATATGGAAGTGGACCCTATGTATATGCTTGCTGAACTTAATCGAGTGACAAAAGAATTAGGGACTCTAATTCTTACCACCCCTAATGCAGTGAGCACTTGGTCTATTACAAAAATGCTTAGAGGTGTTGAGCCTTATTTTTATATGCAGTATCGCCGTGACGGTTCTCCAAACCGACACAACTACGAATACAGCATTCATAGTACTATGCAAGTTGTTAAAGCAGCAGGTTTTGATGGAACCATTTGGACAGAGAATTCTTTTGAAGAACCTAATTACACCGACATCCACAAACTACAAGCAGCGGGCTATCAACTCAATCACTTGGGGGATAACATATTTACCATCGCTCATAAGAAGAGTGGCGTTGTTGACAGATACCCGAAAGTGATATACGCAGACTAATGAAATACACATACCCAACCTTTGAAGAATTAGGCGGAAGGATTAAAGACCTTCGTCGCTTTGTTAAAGCAGATGACAAGTTTTGGTCCGCCACCAACCCCTCCATAGGTAAGTCTGGTCGTAAGGGATACGCTCTTTCAATTCGTTCAAGTAACTATGTAATTACTCCAAATGGAGCCTACACAGTAACAACTTCTACAGGAACTATTAAAAGTAACTTTTGGTTTGCTGACTTAGATAAAAACTTTGATATAAAAGACTTGCGTCAGATTGATACATCTAAGTTGGATATTGCTGTTGTTCGTGGTTTAGAGGACCCTAAACTTATCTGGGACAAAGACCACTGGAAATTTACTGCCGTTATGATGGAAGCGCATACCCCTGTGGCACGGATGGTTATAGGTCATCTTGATAAGAAAGCAACTAAAGTTGTTTCAGTAGAGAAGTTTCCAGGCATTGATGTGAAACGCCCAGAGAAGAACTGGATGGCACCACCTGAACTAAACCCTAACTTTGATTTTATCTATGGCCCTAACGCAACTATTAAAGATGGCGTTCTTTCTACTTGGATGACCGACCACCCAGACATATCTGCTCTGCGTGGAAACACTAATCTTTTACAGTTAGATGATGGAACATACTTAGCGGTTGTTCATCGTATGTGGGGAAAAACAGAGAACTTATTCTCGCGTCAAACTTTTAGCACTGTGAGTAGTCATCATAGAAACTATGCACATCACTTTGCACAATACGACCAAAAAGGTCACATTATTGCTTTATCTGCTGGCTTTCACTTTTTTCAATCAGGAGTCGAGTTTGCTGCTGGAATAGTAGCAACTGATAAAGAGTTTGTCATCTCTTACGGAAGTAAAGATGTTTCATCACATCTAGCATTTATGTCTAAAGAATTAGTTCTCAAATCACTAGTAGCGATTACATACTAAAATTGGCTATGAGCAAAATGGCCTACGAGACCGACACAGACACTCGCGTAGATACAGATAGCGGTGACCATGACCGTTTTGCTCACTACGTTGATAAGGACGAAGTCACAGAGGCGTTGATAAATGGTTACCCAGTTATCGCCCTCTGCGGCAAAGTCTGGGTTCCGTCCCGTGACCCCGAGAAGTATCCAATCTGTCCAGTCTGCAAAGAGGAATATGAAAAGATGGGAAACTTATAGTGGTTGCTGTAATCCAAGAAGAGAAAGTTCTATCTCCTAAAGACCGTTGCGATAGGTGCATTGCACAAGCAAAGTTTTTAGTATTTCTTTCATCAGGTGAACTTTACTTTTGTGGACACCACTTCTACGAACACGAGACTGCTCTAGTAGACATTGCCTCTGACATCTTTGATGAGACAGATGTTATTCCAGCGGACCCTTTGGATACGGAAGAACCTGATACCGAAGTTTCCTAACTAACTCTTTGCGTCTTGTCTTACTGCAATTAAAGTAGATATATCGGTGCTTACGAGGTCGGTCTACAAAGTAAACATTCTCTGCCCCAAACTTCTCAATAACTTCTGCATTTGTTAATCCGTTGGCGTATGTAGCATGGTGCTGATTTTCTTTACCCTTTACCTTCGGGTCACGAAACTTTGACGACAATCCTGTGTATAAGAAGTTTGCTGCTTGATAAATAATGCCAACGTGCCCTTGAGATGTATCTGCAAAAGAAACAATAATTTCTTTGTTGAGCCTTTTCATACTGTTGGAGACTAAGTAACTCTCCCCGTTCTTAGGGACTTTATCATCCACCCATAAGCGGTTGAGTTCATAGACATTCTGGTATTCCTCTGGACCACATATTCCTCTGAGAAGAGTAGAAGATGGACTAACTCCATAAGTAACAACACCACAACATTCACTACTATCCCCAACCTTGAATAGCCCAAAGGCATGACTAACAGGGCATTTACGATGTAAGTAATGTTTTTCTACAACTATTTCCATAGCAAACTGGTAAGAAATAGGTAGGACTTCGTATTCCTCTTTGAAACCCATGAGGAACTTCTTAACTATCTGAGTCGTCGTTTACCATTGAGAAACCAAATTTTTCACATTGAAGCATAAAAGAAAAATTCTGCCCTAAAATTTCAATACTTGCATTATCAATGCTTACAAATTTGTTTTCTTTATCAACATCAAAATATGAAGGCTCTGCGTATGTTGAGGATAGTTGATTAATAAAGTGATTTACAAAAAACTCAGGAGAAAGACCCATGTCATCTGGCATAGGAGGATTAGATGCAATAGACATCCGTCCAGCAATAACTAATACCCACTCATTCTTCCGACCAGCCACATAAATATGTAGATTCCCAGTACTCGTATCAACACTCGCAATACTGGACCCCTGGAGTTCTTCATTAATCTGCTGCCAGATTTTTTGTGTTTGCTCATAACCCGCTATCATTCCTCAACTCTATCACTATACTTATATTATGAACCCTCTTGAGGAAGATAGCAATTTTAAGAAGATTGTCTATGACAACGGTTTCATTTCGTCTGACCCTGCTTTTATAGGGGAGATTCTCGATGGTATGTATAAATATATCCACGAAAAGACGAAAATCCCACATAAGGAACTTTCTTTTTATCTACACAAACTAGAGGAACTTCTAGGCTCAGAAGATATGCAATCTTTTGGGCTTGATGACATTTGCGATTGGCTGCTTACATTGAGTCAACATCCAAACAACTTATCTTAAAGTCAGGTAAGTAGTTTACAACTTGCATCCCTATGTCTAAATGTGATGTAATACATACACGACGGAAAGACATACTTCCCTGAAAGGAAAAGAAAAAATGACTAGCCCTTACTACAAGAGCAACATCACCCTACCAAAGGATGTAGTTGCAGCATTTAAAAAGATTGATGACGATGTCATCAAGCGAAATGAATATATTAAAGCCCTACGGAAAAACTCGTGGAGCCTTCAAGCCATTGCTGATGCAGCAGGTGGATTGACCCGTGAGCGAGTCCGACAGATTATTAATAATGACTACGAGAACGCAGATAAGTTACGAGCATCTGTCTCAGGACTTCCGATGCCACTACCCCCTCTTAAGCCTGTAAAGGTTCCAAGAGTTGTAATCAACCCGTCTGCCAAGACTATTTCACGATTACTCGAACTTCAGCCACAAGCGCAGAAAGTTCGCTCGCACTCCCCTAAGTATCGTAAGCAAGCAGAGGAATACACATCTCTTATTAATTACGCACTTACTGTTGAGAAAGTCAATCTTAGTAACTTGGCTCGACATCTAGGAGTAACACATGGTTCACTACGATTCCGTTTGGCACGCTATGGATATTTGAAGAACCATAACTCAGATAGCACTTGCTACAAGCCAATCTTAAAAAAGAATCGTTATGTCCTCCAGTCCTAATGAACACTCACTCAAACCTAAGTTTGGTTGGGGTCACGAAGAAGCGCTACGCAATCAAAAAGAAGCGATTGCTGTGCAAGTTGAGCAACTTGAAGTTGATTCATCTTGGCGCCCAAACGAAGTAATTAGGTATGTAGCACGACTAATTCGTAATCTTTAGTCCATCCGTCAACGAGAAAGGCTCCCTTCGGGGGGCCTTTCTTACTATAAACTGCATATATGGAACGACTAGACCACGAAGCGATAAAAGAAGCGCAAGAACAACGAGAGCAACTTGATAAGTTAGATGTTAAAGAGTTGTGGAAAAAATTAGATTTATTAATTCCAAAGGACCTAACTCAGGATTTGACAGCCTAAACAAAGAAAGGTAGCCTAGGGACAATGACAAAAAAGACCTATGAAAAGTGCTCACACTGCTCTAAAAAATTAGAGCGCACACCCTACGGAAACCCCGAGGATACTCTTCTAGTAAAACTAGATGGAGGCTACGCATCGTTTGTTGACACCATTGTTTGTAGCAGACAAGAACTTGCCACTTGGCCATTTACTCACCATCTCTGCCACGAGTGCGCCCACGAACTTATGGTGTGGCTCAATGTTCCACTCAACAAAATCAAACGCTGGCATCAAAAACAACCTGACGCTGATTACTGCGATGGTTGGTAACTAACTGCTCCCGAACATGGACTCGAACCACAATTCACCGCTCCAGAGGCGGTTGTCTTGCCATTAGACGATTCGGGAATGGAGCGGTTGACGGGGTTCGAACCCGCGACCTGAACCTTGGCAAGGTTCCGCGCTACCAACTGCGCTACAACCGCGTATTTAAATATCTCCTTTGTTATTCTTAAAATTCTCTTTGCCTTTTTCTGTCGGGTAAAAGTGCGCTTCTAAGTTTTCATCATATTCTACAGAAATTAAACCTTCTTCGTATAAACTAAGAAGTGCTTGATTTGTGTCTGACATCATTAGTTCATATAACTCAAAGTTTTTTTCTTTCATCATTTTATAATTACAGATGTAAACAATATCGCCATCTTCATCAAAGCCATCTTCTTCTAATATACCCTCTTCAATAAGATAGTCAATGTAGTCATACATATCGTCTTCATCTTCAAAGTCTCGGCCAAAAGCGTGCATACCTAATACTATCCTCTATACTAGGGATATGACCTACGCGAAGATGTTTAAAGATGACGTAAATGTCTACCCTCATACCAACGGCGGAGTTGTCTGCGCCATGTGTTATTTCTGTGACGACACAGAGCCTTACTACAAAGCAGAGTCAACTCAAGAAATGATTGACCATCTCAAGGCGCATCAGAAAATTGGGCACAAGATGCCAGATGATATTTTTGAACGTCTCTTACAAGACGACCAGCAAAACTATCCTAATCAAAAACCTAAAGAGTAACTAAATCTTTATGCTAACCCAAGTGTAGTAATTGTTCCTGAAGAGCCTCTGTATTTAAGGGCTCCTGCTTCTACATAGATAATGCCACCACCTGAAAGACTTGCAGTGGGGGCTGTTCCATTTTGCATAAGAAGTCTATCGGCGTTGATGTATTGGAAGTAGTCAATAGAACCTGTAGAACCACCAGTGCCTGAGAGGGCAACTAGGGTTGAGTTTGGTTTGTCATAAACACAGTCAATAATTGAGTAGAACCCAGAGAGACTTACTCTTGCAACGTTTGCTCCAGATGGAATAAGAATGTTTAAGTTAGATAAAGTAACAACTGTTCCAGCACTGGTAGTAACAGCATTTCCAGTAGTAGTTGATGGGAATACTAGAGAGTTAGACATTGCTAAAGTTCCAGCAGTTACAGTAGCAACTAAGACCTGTGGAGAGTTTCTTACGATTACAGTAGCAGAAGCATTACTTACAACAAGGCCCCAGATTGAGGTAGCGTTAAAAATAACTCCTGTTGCAGTAGCACCACTGATTGTTACGCCACTAGCGCATTGTAAGGAGCAACCTGTTACTTCTAGATAGCCAGTATTAGTAACAGTCATTTGAGTATCTACTGTTGAGTTGTACAGATAAACTGGTTGTGTTGTATTTACAACTAAGTTAGTCATCTTTATGCCAGTAAAGCGAGCAGTAGCAGTAACTGTTACAGTTCCAGCAATCGCTGTGTTAGCACCAAGAGCACCTGGAGCAATAATATAAACGCCCGTAGATACAGCCACGTTTTCCGTATAAGTACCTGGGTGAACAATAATTGTTCGTCTATCGGATACGCCAACGGCTGCCACAGCAATTTCCATGGCTTTAGTAATAGATGCAACTGGGTTTAACATATCTCCGTTACCAGTAGTGTTGTTTCCGTCTACTTGGCTAACATGAATCTCATAGTCATAGCCAGCAAAATTTGTTCCAGTCGCACCAGTCGCACCCGTCGGACCAGCAGGTCCAGTATCACCAGTAGAGCCGCCAGGACCAGTTGCACCCGTCGGACCTTGCGGACCAGCCACAGTGCTTGCTAACCCTCTAGGACCTGTCGGCCCTTGCGACCCCTGTGGACCAGCAACGCCTAAAGAAACTACAACATCTGAACTATCTATTTGAACTGTTACTTCGTTATTATTTGTAGTCATCGAGTCACCTCTGGTGTAACAATAAACTTTCCTTCAAGTAATCTTGTTACTTCCCCTGTTGTATTAATAAGTTCTAAATCATAAACGTGGCTTCCAGCAGGAAACCCTGCTGTAGTTACTGCACTAATAGAAATTGAAATAGTCCCAGCAGTTCCACCAAGAGTTATACCACTGCCACTCGTGAGGCTTACCAAAGTAGAATCTGATTCGTAGCGCTCTCTAACCTGCATTCTGGCAGTCCACCCCGTGATATTGACAGTATTTTTGCCAATTCTATATGTCAGGGTTCGCTGAAAAGTCGAGCCTCGCGGGCACACAAGATTTGCAATACCAGGTTTCATTGGCTCTCTTCCAAAAAAATAACGGAAACTTCCCCAATTTTACCCCACTACCCACCCTCCTACTTTCTTCTTCCGCCGTTTATAACGGAAAGGGAGCGCGAAAAAAAGCAGTTTGTATTGTATAAAACTACTTATTTTGTTCGTAATAGGTAAAAGGCTCTGATGTATAAATGTCATTTATTGCAGCAATCTCAAGAGCATCTAAGTAACTAGCCCCAGCGTAGAGAGCGCCGATGGCATACTTAGAGCCACTACCAATTCCATAGATTCCATCATCTCTCATCGAGACGGTGTTTGAATTATCTATTTCGTAAATGACTCCACGGATAGCAATAAGGAAAAGATAGCCAGCATCCTTATCATTTTTGTCCTGCTCGTAGTCGCCATCTTCAAGGCACTGACGCAGACTCGGGGATACTACTGTCACCATAAAGTTGAAAAGGTTATTCTCTCTATTAGCCCTACTTTTCTTAGGAGGCACAGGCGGGTCCCAAACGTGCTGAATGATGTCGCAAGCATCGGCGTCCCCAGAACCAGCAATTAGGTATTCACCACGCTCGGTAATTTTCTCAACCCACTTGTGGTGGTAGGGGCGACCAGTCTCACCAGTTGTTCGGCTATCAGAGGCTAGCCAACATCCCGTTTCAAACTGCATACCAATTATTGTTGTCATAGTGGTATTTCGTTTACTTTTTCTTTTGACCAGTGAATGTAGGAGCGGATGTAGACAATGGCATATGCCAGCGCCGAAAAGATAAAGCCATATTGGTCAGTAATCAAGGCATAGGCAATCCATAGGCACTCGTTAAAAAGCAGAACAAGCCAGCCCCAGATGGTCTTACGACCAACAAAGTAAATCCCGCCCACGCCAATTACAGCCAACAGCCAAGACCCATACTCCATTACCATCCCCCCATCCTACACCCCTCCCCCTCTTTTTTGCCTCTTCCTCTTATAACGGAAAGGGAGCGCAAAAAGTTGAACTTTTTATTGTATAAGTGCTACGATTTGAATATGGCGCATAAACGAATAACAGATAAAGAGTTACGCAAAAGAGGTTATATGACCTCTGACGAATTTGTAGACACACTGGTTCCAGGACTTAAGGAATACCTTTCTAAGAATTGGGGGGTTCACAACAAGAATGAACTTCACCATCCAGAGGACCTCATCTCAAATGTCTCTATTTATATAGAAGCGGCGTATCACATTATTGTTGATTTTGGTGTTGCTCCAATAGAAGAAAAAGAGGATGAAAATTGATTACGATAACTTGTATATTTCTTACTTGGTATTTGACCAAGGTTTACTACACTCGCTCTCTTACTATAAAAACTAATACTTCTTTAGAAAAGCGCGGGCTGGTAGAGGCTAAATGTTCTAAGTGCTCTCAGGTAATTGTTACCAAAGAAGAGAACCTTCGCACACCATTTTATTGCTCTGTATGTAAGTAGGAGTCGAGATGACACACGAACACGACTTTATTAAAGACCTAGACGGACAAGTAACCTGCTCTTTATGCGGAGCAATGGATGATAAAAGAACAGATATGTTTGAGAAGCAAGTGGACTTTGAATAATGGCTGACCCTAATCAGACCTCCGAACGAGGCGACTGGGTTTGTCCCTGCTCTGGATGTCAGAAGGCACGCAAAACAGCCTTTGCCGAGGTGCTAGCCCTACTCAATGCCACAGGCGACATTATGTATAACGTCCACGCTGTCAGGGAACTTATCACCCCCAAACCACCCAAACCTCGCACCTAACCTCCCCCCTTCCCCTCCTTTTTTCCGCTTCCTCCTATAACGGAAAGAGAGCGCGAAAAGTTGCACTTTTCATTGTATAGACTTACCATATTCTCAAGACAAATGACGAAAGGACTTAAAAATGGAAACACTACAAGACATCATTACAAACAAAACCTGTAAAAGCACAATTGCTGGCTGGGTTTGGTATTGCGATAGTTGCGATACCCACGGAAACGCAAACTCAAGTGGTGAAGCAGAGTATCTAGCAAAGTCACACGCAAAGTACTACTCATGGATTGATGACAATGATGAAGATTTAGACCCTCCTTCATTTACAGAGATGGATGTCTCTGAAAGAGAAAAAGAGCATAACTGGTCTTACGAATGTTTAGGCGCTACTTACATTATTGATGTAACTGAGAACATTACTTATAACTATGGAGATGACTACGAAGATAAAACTCCAAACAAACCTTATGATGTAGATAAGGCAATGTGGCTTAAAAAATACTTTGGCGTTGAGTAGTGATTGTTCGGATACCCCAAAGAGAGTTAGAAGTCTGCTACGACTTAGCAAAACATCGCTGGCTTGAAAAACGCGGAGGCACTAATCGCCCCAATTATCAAGCAGGTCTTGAAAACGGAAAGTTAGAACACGAACTTCTTGCCACCATAAGAACTATGGTCGCAGAGGTGGCAGTTGCTTATGTCACTGACCAAAAGTGGAGTGTTCCTGTCTACAGTAAGCGCTTTCACAAAGAACGAGGCAAATTCTCTGATGTTGGCGACAACA